>JFJP01037610.1_pt1 | contig 54805 bp, 53 predicted proteins | sample 431651 | NCBI WGS metagenome assembly JFJP01 (sample SAMN02602958, study PRJNA72255) | Microbial mat metagenome, whole genome shotgun sequencing project. | biome: fresh water; feature: sink hole; material: water; isolation source: purple microbial (photo- and chemosynthetic) mats found in... | reverse complement strand
GTCCTGACTCCCGAGATACTTTCTTCGGCCACTCCTGATGAAGCGGCCAGTGCGTCCTGGGCGCGCTTGGAAATGGATTTCACTTTTTTCCCAAAACGAGCGGCGAGAAATCCCAGAGGAGGAATGATGACTAAAATAAAAACTGTGAGTTTTGCTGAAGTTAAAAAAAGCATGACGACGCCACCGATCGCCTGGACCAGACTCCGAACTAGCATCGAAATATTGACACTCAGGGCGTTTTGCAGGACAGCGGTATCACTAGAGAGGCGACCCAGGAGTTCGCCGGTCTTTTGCTGATCAAAGAAGGTGACGTTCTGGCCCATAATTTGTTTAAACAAATTGCTTCGAAGACGCTTAACCGTTTTTTCACCGGCCAAAGTAAAAAAATAATAACGAAGCGCGGAAGTGATGGATTGAATCGCAAAAACCCCAAGCGCAAAGAGGGCCGCCATGTTGAGTTGTGATTGATCTTTTTGAGCGATGGCCTCATCAATAATGCGCTTAATTGAGTGTGGGTAGACCAGCAGGGCACCGGAGCTCAGTGCTAAAAAAAAGAGTCCCCAGCCAAGGAGCGGCCATTCTAGTCGACTAAGTTTGAGTAATTTTTTAAGTGTTTGCATAAAACGCAGTGTAAACTAAACTTGACATGATGTAAAGTTTAGTTTACACTGCTCTTATGAATCTCACTAACAAGCTTAAGCATCTTAGGCAGCAAAATGGCGACCTATCACAACAGCAGTTGGCGGAGATGGTCGGCTGCTCTCGTCAGACAATTATTTCGATTGAATCAGGATGCAAAAATCCTTCAGTGGAAATTGCACTGAAACTCTCACTCGCGCTTAATACGCCGGTCAACGAACTCTTTTCCCTCGAAGAAGGCAAAGAGAAGGATAATTTCTGTAAGCGCATTTCAGAGCTATTTAAATGCTCCAAGAAATGATACTGTCGTCAAAAGGATTTTAATGACCGCTTGGAACGAACTCAATCTCTCTTCAGAAATGCTGACTCTTATCGAGAACGCTGGATATAAAGCACCTACACCTGTTCAGTGCCAATCAATTCCCCTAGTGATGGAGGGTCTTGATGTTTTGGTTTCTTCACAAACAGGTAGTGGTAAAACGGCAAGTTTTGTTATTCCAGTCGTTGAGCGCTTCAAAGGAAAAAACGGCACTTACATTCTGGCCCTTTCTCCTACGCGTGAAATTGCTCAACAAACCGGTGCTGTGTTTGAAGCATTTGGTAAACCACTTGGTCTCAGAACTGTAGTTTGTATTGGTGGAGCTTCCATTCCTGTTGAAAAAGAAGCTCTTGCTTCATCTCCACATATCATCGTCGCCACACCTGGCCGCCTTTGTGATCACTTAGAGCGTGGAAACGTTTGGCTGGATTTTATTCAATGCCTAATCTTTGATGAAGCCGACAGAATGTTGGAAATGGGGTTTGCCAAACAAATTGATACCATTACAGAACAAATTCCTAAACAACGCCAGACACTAATGTTCTCGGCGACTTTTGCTCCTCGAGTAGAGAAGCTTGCACGCAGTGTAATGAATGATCCTAAAGAAGTAACGATTGTAAAATCTGAAGCTTCAACTCCTAAAATTGAACAAAGACTTCTTTGGTTATATGAAGAGAAGAAAATGCCCGCTCTCATGAGACTTGCTCAAGATGAGCCAGGCACAATTATTATTTTTGCGAAATCCAAAGAACGTGTTTATCAGGTCTGGAGGTCGCTCCATGGTAAAAAAGATGATGTGACATATATCCATTCTGACCTGACTCAGGAGCAGCGTGAGGCTGCCATTGCTGAGTTCAAGTCTGGTCGCTACCGCATCTTAGTTGCTACAGACGTAATGGGACGCGGAATTGATGTTGATGATGTTGCCCACGTAGTGAACTATGACGTTCCTCGTGAAGCCGAAGATTATATCCACCGTATCGGTCGAACTGGCCGCCGCGGAAAGAGCGGTCATGCCACAACTTTTGCTATTCCGGTAAAAGATGAGCAAGGCATTCGTGCGATTGAAAAACTACGCGGAGTCACTTCTCCGGCGGAAAGAGATGTTCGCCCAGCTCCAGCTCCAGCTCCTAAATTTTCCGATCGTGGACCACGTCCTGTAAGCGATAAACAACCAGTGAAACAACCAGCTAAAGAACCAGTCAAAAAAACTGCTGCTTTTAATCCTGAAGGTCCGGCACCAAAATTAAAGCTGACTCTAAAGTCAGATATGGTTGCTCCGGTGCCTGAGAAAAAATCTGGTGGTTTTATGGGATGGATTAAAAAATTATTTAGCTAAGGGCGAAAGCCTTTAGCAGTCTGAATACTCGTAGTCTCTCACTTCACATTGAGTCGTTACAGATTGATTCTTGGGATAGATGAGAGTCCCTGAAGTGTTGCCTGTTGAGTTTTTGAAGATCAGTTTATATCCACCTTTCATTTCGTAGATATCCTGAGTCTCGGTGAAGCTTCTCTTGCCTTTGAATTTTCCCTGAAGACCTGAAGTGAAGGATAGACTTGCTTGGCTGGATTTTTTACAGCCATCAAAATTTGAAAAGTATTTATAACTCACCTGAGTTCCGTTAATAAGCGTCCCTTTGCAAGAACCTTCAATTTTCATGGGAGAGCGGGCGTAAGCAGTGGAGCAGAGAAGAAAGACATAAAACAACAAAAGAAGAGGCTTCATGTTTTTCCTTTTTAGGGGCCAATAGTCTAGAGGGTACCCACGCGTTACTCGTATTTCTACTTAACAAAGGCCAAAGTTTTTTTCAAAATGATACTAACACTACTAACTAGGTTAATTACATGAAAAAAGTCGTGATTCATAAAGCTGGCGATTACAAGGAACTGAAAATAGAAGAGTTCAGTGATCTTAAGGCAAATATTACAGAGGTGGTTGTGGAAGTAAAAGCTTCTGGAATCAATTACGCTGATATTATTATTCGCTGGGGACTCTATGAATCGGCCAAGAAATTTGTGGGCTGGCCCATCACACCAGGCTTTGAATATTCAGGAATCGTAAAAAGTGTGGGAGCAGGTGTTACAAAATTCAAAGTGGGCGACAAGGTTTTTGGCGTCTCACTTTTCAATGCTTACGCTTCAGAAGTGTGCGTGCCCGAGCACCAGTTATACGCTATCCCAGAGAAAATGAGCTTTGAAGAAGCCGCAGGATTCCCGGCAGTCTTTATGACTGCTTATCATGCTCTACTGCAAATAGTGGTTACTAGACCTGGTATGGTGGCGCTCATTCATTCGGCAGCTGGAGGAGTGGGAAGTTCTCTAGTTCAGTTATGTAAGATTAAAGGGATTAAAACCATTGGTGTGGTGGGCTCATCTCACAAAGTACAGACTCTCAAAGATCTGGGCTGTGATTTCATCATTGATAAATCAAAAGAAGATCTGTGGAAGAAAGTGCAGGAGCATGCGCCTCACGGAGTTGATCTGGCCTTTGATGCCAATGGGGTGGAGACTCTGCAGAAAAGTTATGATCATCTGGCACCTTCGGGGAAACTCGTGGCCTACGGTGCGCACTCTATGTTTCCTAAAAAAGGCGGCAAGGTAAACTGGCCTAAGCTTGTTATTGATTTTTTAAAGACTCCACGTTTTAATCCACTCAATATGACTTCAGAAAATAAAAGTCTGATTACTTTTAATCTCTCTTTTCTTTTTGACCGCAGAGATCTCTTAGATGAGGCGATGATTGATTTATTAATGTGGTTTGATGAAGGAAAAATTAAGGCGCCTCTGATTAAGAGTTACCCAATGGAAAAAGTAGGTGAGGCGCATAGGGATCTTGAATCTGGTATGACGGTGGGGAAATTGGTGCTCATTCCCTGATTAGAGGAAGTATTTTTTCATGATTTTTAATTGGAGTCTTCTTCTCTCCATGGCGACTTTGGTTTTCACACTTTCTAGCGATAAGTTCACCTTCTTTACGAGAGGATCTTCTTGCGCAGTTTTTACTGCCTCGGCTTCGATGGCATACCAGTTGTCGACTAAGCAGTTTTCTCGCTGAGTTTTATACCTCATTCGGTTTAGTTGTGTGTTAACGGGATAAGTTATTAGACAGCTTTGGGCCTGTTTTTCCCCTTTGAGTTCTACTTCAATCATAACTTGAGCAAATATTTTTTCCTCGAGCCCTGCTCCTTGAGTTTGAAGCCACGCCTTGTAAGATTCGGATGACTCCACGTTTTGGCACAGGGATTTGAATGAAGCAAGATAGATTGTGGGAGTTTGGTGGTAGCGGTTACGTGATGATAGCATGGTGAGGGCTTTGGCTTGGCATTCGGAGATGAATTTATCGCTAGTGGAAATCGTCGACCAGTCAAAATTCTCTTTAAGTCTTTCGTCAAAACCAGAAACTTCCCGTGCGGCTATTTGGTCCATCTCTTCTTTTATTGAGGCGCAGTTCTTCTCTAGCTTGGGCCGTATTAACTGCTTGAGGTCATGAAATTGAAAGGTGGATTTTACAAGAGTCTTTGATTTTTCAAGACAACTTTGTTTCTCCAACCAGGTGGCTTCGGAAAGTAGGGCGGCCCTAATGGTGACAAGTTCTTTTTGTATGACTCCCTCAATTTCTAACTTTTCTTTTTCTTTTGCTCCAAGAAGTATCAGTTCTAGCTCAAATTTGACTTTGCTCTTTGAGGCATCGTTTTCGATGAAACTCGCCTCCAGTTCCACACATGATTTTAGATCAGCCGCATTTTGACATTTACTCCAAATCTCAGATACGAGGTCTGAGATATTTTCTTCCGAAGCAGGCTTTGGATCATTACCCAAGTCAGGTATACCAAAATTACATTTAGCCTTTAGATAGACATCAAATTCTTTATCACTGGGGAATTTAAATAAAATGGGACTCACGTCTTCAGATGGCCAGAAATCTATCTTGGGTCTTCGACAACGCTGACCAGTTGTACCATTGATGATGAGAACGTCTGCGGAATATTTGATTCCATACTCCATATCTATTTTGGTCGCTTCAAATTGTCCCTGCTGAGGCATCTGCCCTCTGGCATTTGCTCTGAGAACAATTCCTTTACCGTGATATTTTAAATCTGCATAAGTGCGTTTAAAGCGGTCGGGCCCCGTATCTACTGGACCTTCTTCAAAGGCACCGTCAATGATCTCGCCTGACTCAGCAAACATCATTTTTTCACCTGTTGGAAGTGTTACGGTGACTTCTTTTTTATTCACTTCAGCGTAAGGAAGATATTTCCTGGGAAAAAACATAAAAAGACTGTGCATGGTATGGGAGACAGTTCCGTTCGGTGCATCTGAAATCATCATTGAAATATTTTGTCTGGCCTGCTCTTCAAATTCAAAATCAAATTGTCTTGATGAATCCTGGGCACTCACGATGGGATTGGGTCCTTGATTATCGACCTGGAATCCTTCGAATTGACCAGCAGGAAGATTCTCTTGCCTTTGATAATACAGACCCGAGATCCAGGCAGATTCGTTACTTGGGCTTTTAAGCGGGATCATCGTGTCGGATAGCGGCTTCATTGTTGTTTTGAGCACTATGGTAGAACTAATTTGATCTTTCCAAATCACCATGAGTTTTAAATTGGGGCTTTTTACTTTGGGTTTTATGGTGATGGCATAAATCCCGTCTTTGGCAGTGAATTTTCCCGATTCCATAGGCGCATCACTGATGAGCTTTAGATCCTCAGGATTAATGTCTTGATTCTTGATTCCCACTTGTAAAACAACGGAATTGGCACCATTGGCAAAGATGAGGTCTTGCGAAAGTTTGAGGTCAAACATTTCTGAATTTTGAAGTTTGGTACTCGCTATTTCCCGCAGGTTCATAGGGTGGTGTTGAAAAGTAGAGCAGCCGGAGAGTATCAGGGCGGTAAAGAGGTAGTTTCTCATGAGGGACTTATCGGTAAGCGCGGTAAAATCTTGAGTCTCGTGGTCGGACAATAATGGGCTTAACTGCCTGAATATTGGCCTAAAATGTAAGACAAGGTCGGAAGCATTCATTTGCCGGACTGTTTCAGAACGGTTTAGCATTTATTCCTATGAAATGGATAATTTGCGCTCTGTTTTTATCTCAACTTGCCATGGCCGAAAGATTTCAGCCTACAACTCAGCAGAGTTGCACCCAGCTTGATTTAAGAACTGAGAAACTGAAAAAAATCAGAGATCAAAAAAAAGTGGCCTGGTGTTATGCCTTCACGGCGGCGGACATGCTGACCCATGTTTATGATCTGCCTGATAAGGTTTCAGCAGCTGATGTGGCGATTAACTACAACGATAGCGATCTTGGTCAGTTAAGTCGCTGGCTGTTTCGCACCTTTGGAAGAAAGCCTTCGCAAAGCGATCAAGATAATTTCATGATGCCCCACCAGACTGGATTCAATAAGGTCGCCCTTGATCGGGTGATGCGGGATGGTTATTGCCCGGAGAGAGTTTTTCCCTCTGAGTCTTGGGTCAGAATGCAGCGAGAGGGGGACAAGTGGCTTGAATCCAAGACGGATTTAAGAACTGCCATGCTTGAAATCTATCAACTTTTAAAAAATCAGCAGGATCTGACGATTACGAATCTTCCTTTCTATTACCACTTCAAGAATGTGGAAACGCCTGAGGAATTTTATCACTTGATCAAGGGACAAACGGCTTCCAATTTTTACTCCAAGCTTCGAAAAGAAGTATGCCAACATGACCGCATAAAATTCCAGGACCGGTTTAAGACCTTGATGTATATTAAAGATGCCCTGGTCTTCAGGGTTTTGAATAAGCAGCTTGATCTCGGCAGAGTCGCTGGCATTGATTATGATTCACGGCTTCTGACTGATGCAAGGAACGGTTCAGTCAGCTTGGCCGAGCTTCATACCTCTTCGATTGTGGCCAGACGCTGGGATCAAGAGAGTCAGCAATGTCAGTACCTGGTGCGTGATAGTTACGGCAAGCAGTGCTCGAAATATGACGTGAGTTATGAATGTTTAGGTGGGCAAGTCTGGATCGATGAAGCCAAAATTTATGCGAACCTTGTGAGTTTTGTGACGGTAATTAAATAATGAAAATAAAAGCACCAGAGAGTTTATCTCTCGATGAAATTCTTCCTAAAAAAACAACTCTCTTAATGGGGGCAGGACCTGTTCCTATCCCTAAAGAAGTGGCCCTGGCCAACTCCATGGTGATTAGTCACTTGGGCGAAACCATGAAGATGATCGTTTCCCGCATCCAACTCATGGGCAAATACGTTTTCCAAACTGAAAGTAAAAAGATCTTCGGCATTGCCGGCCCTTCGTCGGCGGCGATGGAAATGGCCGTGACTTCGCTGTTGTGGCCCACCCGGAAAGTGTTGGTCTTGAACCTGGGAACTTTCAGTGCGCGCTTTACCGAGCTTGCAAAAGGAGTCGGAGCGGAGGTGACAGAACTTTTCACCGAAAACTTCCAGCCCTTCACAGTTCAGCAAGTCAAAGCTGCTTTTGAAAAAGAAAATTTCGATGTGATTACTCTGGTTCAGGGTGAGACGTCGTGTGGTGTAAAAAATAGTGAACTCGAAGGGATTGTGAAGCTTGCTAAAAGTTTTGGTGTCCGCACAATCGTGGACGCTGTTTGCACCTTATCAACAACTCCGTGTCCAATGGATGAGTGGGGAATTGATGTCATGGTTGTTGGGGGACAAAAAGGTCTATCCGCCATTCCTGGTATTGCCATGATTGCTTTTTCTGAAGAGACATTTGAATTTGTCTCGAAAAGAGAAGCGCGTATGCCTCACTGGTGCCTTGATCCGAGACGTGCTTACCGTTTTTGGGGATTAGGTGAATACCACTACACCGCTCCCGTTCCTGGTCTTTTGGCCTTGCATGAGGCCCTAAGGCTTATTTGTCAGGAGACTTTAGAAAAAAGATTTGAAAGACATTTAAACTGCTCAGTCACTCTTCAGAAATGTCTGGAGGCCATGGGGCTAGAATTATTTACTCCCAAAGAATTTCGACTTCAGTCGGTAGTGGCGATAAAAAATCCTGGAAAAGTTGTGACCAAGGATTTGATTGGTTACATGATCAAAAATCATCAGGTAGAGATTTCCGGTGCCTTTGGTCTGGACATTATCCGAATCGGCCAAATGGGCGAGCAGTGCCGCTTTGATAATATTAAGCGAGCGCTTGAGGCGGTTGGTGCTGGGTATGAACATTTCGGAGTGAAGCTGGATGTGAACGCTGGAATGCGGGAGTTCGAAAGGGCGAGAGAAATCCAAAGTGCCTTTTCATTGATGAATCCGGCGTCGCGGGTCTCCACCGTTTAATTTATCGTTTTTATTCTTCTTCGTCAGACTCTTCTTTGGTGAAAGATTTATTTCTAATCTTTGGCTTTTGCATGTTCTTTGTCTGGGTCATGGTTCTGCTTCCAGTGGAGCCACTCACAAAGGGCATGGAACTTTTCGCCCGTGGCACTTCTGGCGCCGCAGGTTTTTCCTCTATCATCTCCAGATCTTTCACAGGAATATTGGCCCGCTGACCACTCATGAGAAAACAGGCCGCTTTTTGTTGACCAGACTCATCCAGACTAATGTTCGTGACTCTTACGACTTCGCCTTTGTATCGACCACTCGTCACTGTTGCCTTTATTACTTTGCTCATTTACTGTTTACCTATGATTAATAAAGCTTGGGGAACACTTTTTGGTGCTTGGCTGGTCGCGAGTATTGCGACCATGGGAAGCCTGTTTTTCAGTGAGGTCATGAAGTTTCCTCCCTGTGTTCTGTGTTGGTACCAACGCATTGGTATGTATCCCTTAGTATTTATTTTACTTGCTGGCCTTTTTCCGGTTTCAAAGAGTGTTTTTAAATTCTCTTTCCCGCTCGCCGCCATGGGCTGGCTCATTTCAGTTTATCACAATCTTTTGTATTATAAAATTTTGCCTGAGAGCGCGGCTCCCTGCGTTCAGGGTGTTTCTTGCACAACTGTTTTCATCAAATGGTTTGGCTTTGTGACCATTCCATTTCTGTCGTTTGTTGCTTTTACCCTCATTTTAATTTTACTTATTCTTACTTATAGGAATCTTGCTCATGAAAAAAAATAAATCACTTTTTATCATTTTAGGATCGGGCCTTTTGATGGCGATACTTTTTGTTATCGGAATGAAGATGTATAAAGGCCAGGAGTCTGAGCGCATCGAGACTATTGTTAGTGATAATTTTAAGACCTTGGTTGCTGACCACGCCATGAAGAAAGGAAATCCAGAAGCCAAAGTTTTCGTGGTGGAGTTTTTTGATCCTGAGTGCGAGAGCTGCAGAGAATTTAATCCCTACATGCACTCAATCATGGCCGATTATGAAGGCAAAATTCAACTGGTGATGAGATATGCTCCTTTTCACGGCAATTCAATTTTTGCCATTAAAATTCTGGAAGCCGCTAGAAAACAAGACAAGTACTGGGAAGCCCTGGAAATCCTTTATCAGCACCAACCAGAGTGGGGGAATCATCACAATCCTCAACCGGAACTTGTGTGGAATTACCTTCCTCGCTTAAATATTGATGTGGAGAAACTGAAATCACAGATGGAAGACCCTGCGATTCAAAAAATTATTGAACAGGACCAGATCGATGGGAAAACTCTCGACGTTCGAATGACTCCTACATTTTTTGTGAATGGAAAACTAGTTGAACCATTTGGACCTGATGAGCTCAGAATGGCGATTGATCAGGCACTGAAGGGACTTTAGAGTTCAGCTGTCCACAGGCGGCTAAAATTTCATCACCCTTAGTGGCACGGATCAATGTCGGGATTTTATAGGTATCAAGAATCGACTTGAAGTGTTCGACTTTTTCAATTTTTGGTCGTTTATATTCAGAGCCTGGAAAGGGATTAAAAGGGATCAGGCTGATATAGGCGGTTTTCCCTTCCAGCAACTTTCCGGTCAGGTGAGCGTCCTCATCAGAGTCATTAAAGTCCTCAATCAATAAATACTCATAAGTCACAAAGCGGTTCTTGCCTTGAGGAATGGCCTGCACATATTTCAGAACCTCTTCCAAGGGATACCGTTTATTGATCGGAATCAACTGGTCGCGTTTTGCAGTAATCGGGGAGTGGAGGGAGAGTGCGATATTTACGTCTGGCATTTCATTTTTCCAACGCTCGAGTCCTGGTAAGTATCCAGCGGTCGAAATCGTGATTTTTTGATCGGCGACACTCAGTCCATGCTGGGACAAAAAGATCTCACAAGCAGTTTTAACAGCATCGAAGTTATGCAGAGGCTCTCCCTGGCCCATGAAAACAATGTTGAGGATTTTGTCGTCCTCAGGGCGATTCTGAGTGAGCCACTTTTGACTCTCGGTAAATTGACCGACAATCTCTTCAGTTTTTAGATGGCGGGCCAGTCCTTGTAGCCCGGTGTGACAAAACGAACACTTCATGGCGCATCCAACTTGAGAGGAAAGGCAGATAGTGTATTTGTTATTGAAGGGAATTAAGACTGTTTCGACCTTTTGACCATCTTGAAGCTTGAAGAGAAACTTAACTGTCTTATCAGTGGAGGCCTGGATGGTATCAATGACTGGTAGATCAAAAGTCAGGTTCTGTGCCACGTAAGCAATGGATTTCTTGGCCAGATCCGCTGTGCAAGGTTCACTTTTGCGTTTTTTATAGTGCCAATTAAATAGCAGACCAGGCCCTGAAGCGGGGAGGTTATTTTGCTGAAAGAGCTCTTTCAACTCTTTGAGGGTGTATTGGTAAAAAGATGTTTTCACCCTTGATTCTTACCATAAATCACATTACCTGACTAAAATAATTAATCTTTCTTGACTCAATCTTTGCATGAATTTGTAAGGAAATCTGACTATACGGAGTATTTTTCGAAGGCATACCATTGATGGGTTCTCTTATTTTCAGTCAAGGAGTTAGACTTGAAATTTTTTACCACCGCCCTTTTAGTTTTGGCATTCCCGCTTATTTCTCAGGCTTCAGGACTGATCTACCCTGAGAAATCAATTCAGTTGCTTGATAAAAGTGGCAATTCTCTTCAGAAAGTTTCTGATGAGTTGAATCTTGGAATCAGCGCTGAAGGATTTCAGCTGACTGACACAAGAGAAAGTCTTCTTGGTACTCACAGCTATTACCAGCAGATGGTTAATGGTGTTGTTGTAGAAGGTGCTCAGGTTGTTGTCTCTGTTAATCAAAACGGAGAAGTGATCAAGGTTTACAATTCAGCAGTGAACGCTTCTATGAAATTTATGGATGCTTCAATTCCTTTCCTTTCTAAGACTCAGGCCTTGGAAACAGCTTGGAAGCATTTACAAGTTAATGGTGAATTGACTGACGCTCCGGTATCAGATTTAGTGTACACAAAAAACTTAAACCTCGTTTACAGAATTAAGCTAAGTACTTCATCGCCGACTGGCCACTTTGATGTGACAGTTGATGCTCAAGATGGTCGCGTACTTGAAGTTGTTGATGCTGCTCTTCCAAGAATGAAGAGAGCAGAAGCACCTGTTCGTTTTAAAGGTAGAGCCATTTTTAGCTCTTTCTCTTCGGCGCTTAAATCATTTGAATTCAAAAAGATTTCCAAGTCACTTTTGACTAACGAAATCTCGTTTGTAGATGGAACAGCTCAAGTCTTTGATCCAAATCCAACTGTAACTCTTGGTCGCACGGATCTTCAGGATGATAGTGATGCTTCAGTTTTTCTTCCTGCTTACAGAACTCAGGATCTAAAAGATATTTCATTTGTAGATGGTGTTTACTCACTTAAAGGTCCAAAAGTAACTTTGATTGATTTTGAAAGTCCAAATGTTGCTCCTTCTACTTCTGCAGATGGTTCATGGATTTTCGAAAGAAAGAATCCAAACTTTAACGATGCAATGACTTATCTTCAAATCGACCGCAGTGCTCGTTATATCGAGTCTATGGGATTTGTTAATAACCGTGCGGTTTTCCCTAAGAGCATTGAAGTAGATGCTAACGGTGTTGATGGTGCAGATAACTCTCACTACATTCCTTCATCTCGTCGTCTTGCATTCGGTAACGGATGTGTTGATGATAACGAAGATACAGATGTTATTCTTCACGAGCTTGGTCATGCTATCCAACACCATATCAACCCATCTTGGTTTGGTGGTGATACAGGAGCTATGGGCGAAGGCTTTGGTGACTACTGGGCAGCTTCTTACTCAGTAACAACTGAGAACGGTCGAGACGGAATGGTTAACTGGGTTTTTAAATGGGATGGACATAACGCTTGCTGGCCTGGCCGTAAGTTGGATTCTTTCTCACCAGCTTATGATCCTAAAAAAACTTACTCAGCTCACTCACAAGTTAACGGTGGTGTTTCTGATGAGCTTTGGTCAACTCCGATTTTCCAAGCTTTCCTAGAGCTTTATGACAGAGGTGTTGCTCGCGGTGATATCGATAAGATCATCCTTGAAGCTCACTTTGGTCTTGGTTCAGGACTGAAAATGCCGGATATGGCGAAAGCGATCGTGAAAACGGCTAAGGCCCTTTTCCCGAATGAAGATTACGATCAAGTTTACTTAAGACACTTTAAGAAACAAAAAATGTTATAGTTAATAAAAAAAAAGGCTCCGAAAGGAGCCTTTTTTTTATCTTATGAATGTTCAGGATGTTTCTTGTTGTATCTGATGGAAGACCACAGCGACAACCCGATAAGTGCGGCACCAATCAAACCTGTCACAACTTCTGGAATATGGGCCACAGTATTAAGGAACATAATGATGGCGAGTGACCCGATAGCATAAAAGGCACCGTGCTCAAGGAATCTGTATTCAGCAAGTGTTCCTTTTTCAACCAACATGATGGTTAAACTACGAACAAACATCGCACCAACACCCAGACCGATCATAATAATGAAAAGGTTATTGGTCACAGCGAAGGCACCAACTACACCATCAAATGAGAATGAAGCATCGAGAACTTCCAGGTAAAGGAACATGCCCATGCTGGCCTTGTTAAGATCAAGTTGCTCAGTTTCATCAGGTGATTGTAAAAAAGCTCCAATTCCATCAACTGCGACGTAAGTCACTAGTCCCCAGATTCCCGAAACGAGAAAAGTCATTTTTTCATGCTCGTGCTGGTAAAGAGAGAAAACGTACAGAAGAATGAGGGTCAGAGCAAGTTCTACAGATTTCATGCGGCCAAGTTTACTGATTGGGCCTTCAATAATCTGAACCCAGTGAACGTCTTTTTCTTCTTCAAAGAAATATTTCAAGGCTACCATCATAAGGAAGGCGCCACCGTAAGCTGCAATACTCACATGAGCTGAAAGCATGATTTGGGCGTATTCAGCAGGCTTAGTTGCCGCCAAAACCAAAGCGTCGATTGGATTAACGTTGGCCATGACACCAACGAGAGCAAGAGGGAATACCAAACGCATGCCGAAAACTGCAATGGCGATACCCCAAGTTAAAAAGCGGTGCTGCCAAAGCGGAGTCATCTTCTTTAAAACGATGGCGTTAACCACGGCGTTATCAAAAGAGAGTGAAATTTCCAGGACACTTAGGACAGTGGCAAGAAAGAGGGCCGATAAGCCGCCTGCTACTGTTCCTGTGTAAAAGTGACCAATTCCAAAAGCGCAGACTCCACCAACAAGTGATAGAGCAATAGAACCTTTAAAGTACTTCAAAAAATTTTGCATACAGTCTTAACTCTCGTAAAAATTTAAAAGCCTACCTTATGACAGGCATGGTCTAAAAATCAAGCAGGATGTTGTGGATTTTAGGCGATTGGCCAGATAATGTTACCCTATGCATCCAAGAAACCGACATTTATCCCGCTATGATTTTAACCAGTTGGTGAAGGCATGCCCTGAACTCGCTACGCACGTGTTTATGAATAAATTTGGTGATGAATCCATCGATTTTGCGAACCCCGAATCAGTAAAACTTTTGAACAAGGCGATTCTCAAAGATTTTTACAAAATTGACTGGTGGGATATTCCACCCAATTATTTATGTCCTCCCATTCCAGGCAGGGCCGATTATCTTCATTATGTTGCAGATTTAATCCCTAAAGGAAAATCAATCCTCGCTCTCGATGTGGGTGTGGGGGCCAATTGTGTTTATCCCTTGATCGGTCAATATGAATATGGGTGGAAGTTTATTGGCTCCGACATTGATCAAGGAGCACTTGCTTCTGCTCAAAATATTTTAGATCACAATCCACACTTGAAAGGGGTGATTGAGCTGCGCCTTCAATCTTCGGTGGATCAAATCTTTCGGGGAATCTTAAGACCTGATGAACTGATTGATTTTTCGCTTTGTAATCCTCCTTTTCATGCCTCTGCTGAAGACGCGATGGCGGGAACTAATCGTAAGCTCAAAAATCTGGGACTCAAAAAATCGGTGCTGAATTTTGGTGGCAAGGCCAATGAGCTTTGGTGCCAGGGCGGAGAGAAGGCGTTTGTAAAAAAAATGATTAACGAGAGTGCTGCCATATCCTCGCAGTGCCTTTGGTTCACAACACTTATTTCTAGCAAAGAGAATCTATTTGATTTGGAGCGAGAGCTTAAACGCGTGAATGCTTTTGAGGTGAAAAAAATAGAAATGTCCCAAGGACAAAAGGTTAGCAGGATTCTGGCCTGGACTTTTCATAATAAAGAACAGCAATCAACATGGGCGAAAAAAAGATGGATCTGACAAAATTAAAAACTGAAATCAATAAATTTGCCGAAGACAGAGACTGGGATCAGTTTCATTCTGTAAAAAATCTGTCGATGGCACTGAATGTGGAGAGTGCAGAGTTGATGGAGATTTTCCAGTGGCTAACGGAAGAGCAGTCCAATAAAGTGGGGAGTGATCCTAAGCTTCTGGGTAAGGTCGAAGATGAAGTGGCGGATGTTTTTGTCTACCTACTTAGGATAGTCTCCAAGACCAACATTGATCTTGAACAAGCTGTGCTGAATAAACTTAAAAAGAATGCTGAGAAATATCCTATCGATAAATCCAAGGGCAACGCCAAAAAATATACCGACCTCTAATTTACATTAGAGGAGCGTCTACAAAACCAGTGTAATTAATCTTGCCGAATATTTGCTCGACTAGATCTACAATCAAGATTCCATTCAGGTGATCATACTCGTGTTGAGCAATGATAGCGCCAAATCCATCAAGCTCTTTGGAGATGTATTCACCCTTGCGGTCAAAATAACTGATATGGATTTTTTTGAATCGTTTAAGTTTCAGGCTTTTTCCTGGAATCGAGAGGCATCCCTCTGTTGAATCTTTTTTACCGAATTCTTCGAGGTATTCAACCTTTGGATTAATGACAACTGTCAGTGCAACCCCGGGCCAGCTTTTCATGACAAACATCCGCAGAGATTTATTCACTTGAGGGGCAGCAAGGCCAACACCACCGGCAGAGCCCATAGTTGAAATCATGTCATCAATGAGCTTTTGAAAGTCCGGACTTTGAATATCGGCAAAGTGAATTTCTTCAGCTTGCGCCCTCAGCGTGGGGTGGCCAATCTTGATGATTTCCAGAGATTCGGCGTGGGCAAGAAATGAGAATAGGGAAATAAAGGCGATTAAAATAGTAGTGTTTTTCATCTGAAAATATTCCCATGGCCTCTGTATTCTGTCTAAGGATGAGTTGACATAATGCGAAGCGTTACTTGCTGCTGCTGGTGATGAAGACCCCATGTTTTATTGACTATAAACAGACGAGGCCTCGTTAACCTAACCAGGAGAATGCTATGAAAGACAAAGGAAAAAAGAAGCTCTCGATTAAGGAAAAGCAGGACCGCAAACGCGAAAAAGAGAAGAGTAAAGTGAAGGACCAAGCAACCGACTAGTTTCATCAGGCAGCCTAATTAGGGCACTTTTGTCCGTCTCTTGAGATTTTCTTAAATATTGTAAGATATTAAGAGGTCCTTAAAGGAGTATGGGTGAAAGTGTTCTATCTTTTTTTATTTTTAATCGTCCTCGGTGCTTGTTCAACAAGCTCTTCAATCAAGCTCAGATCTGTGCCTGATGGTGCCACAGTCTCTGCGATTGAGTCTGATGGATCAAGTCGTTCGCTTGGAAAGACTCCGCTCGAAACATCTGAATCAATGCAAAGCCTTTTAATTGAAAAAGAAGGTTTTGAATCCTCGCGCATATTTGTTGGGCGACTGCAGTCACAGAATTACGAATACTCAGTGAAATTAACTGCTAAGGCCGAAGATCCTAAGGTCACAGATATTAAATCGCGCCACGAGCGCTTGGCCAAGACCATCGCGAAGGCGCACAATTTAATTAACAATAAACGATATTCCGAAGCGGATTCACTGCTTGTGAATCTTACCAATGAGTATCCCTACGTGAGCGTGGGGTACGACCTCTTAGGTAATATTAGTTATCTTCAAAAAGATTTCAGACGCGCTATTGGGTATTACCAAAAATCGCTGGAATTAAATCCTGAAAATGTAGAAACAAAACAAGTTCTCGACCGATTGCGGTCGATGTCAAACTAGGACGTCTTATGAAATATGTAATTGGTCTATTTATTTCGACTGTTGGCTTTTATCTGGCCAGCAAGCATCTAAATCAGGACATTCGGGAATATTGGGATTTTGTTGCCTTCTTCGTAGTAGTATTAGGAACATTCTCCGTGATGTTTATTACTTTTCCTGCGGTACCTGCCAGCATATTGCTGCGAAGGTTCTCGCAAAAGTTTTTCTTCCCTTCACATACTTTGAAAAAACATGCAGAAGTGTGTCTCGCCTATATCACTGAGAGAAAAACTCAAAAGTCTCATTCTATTGAACTGAAACTTTTAAATGATGGAATGGAATTATTGAGCCTTGGTTTCTCTAAAGAAAAAATTATCGAATTACTTTCCCAACGATTTGAAGTGTATACGACAAAAATCAACACACTCTCGGCTTGGCTAAAGCGTGGATCAAAGTATCCACCTGCCTTTGGTCTGGCAGGTACGGTTTTGGGTCTGATTCACCTCATGAGAGGTATCTCTGCCGGTATTGATACCAAAGAAACTGGTATTCGTATGGCGGTGGCTCTTGTGGCGACATTCTACGGACTTCTAATTTCAAACCTTGTGCTTAACCCTTTGGGTGAGTGGCTACAAGAAGACATTAAAAGAGATCAATTGAAAGCTGAGATGTCGATCAATTCAGTGATCCTTATGCTTGAGAGGGCTTCATATGTGGAAGCTCAAGAAGGGTTGAATTCTTACTTAACTGGTTCTGAGAAATTGAAAATTAACTTTCAAGATATGATGGCCCAAGAGGTTGCATGAGATATCTGACTAAGAAAAAATATCATCTCGAAGAAGAAGAGAGCGAAGGCTCATGGGCCGTTTCATACGGTGACATGATTACCTTGCTCTTAAGTTTCTTCGTGATTTTTTTTACAACTGATGCCCATAAAGAAAAAGTTCAGAATCTTAATAACTACATGTCGTTTTCTTTTGAGGAATTAAAAGATATTCCCGGAGATCTATTCAAGCCTGGGCATAAGTCGAGTGTGGAGTTTACTAAAAAAGATTTGAATGGCCTAGATGTAAAAGTTCACCAGTCAAACAATAAAGTGATTGTTTCTTTTGGTAAGTTTTCTTTCTTTAAGTCTGGGCATACTGACATGAGACCTGAAGGAGTAGAAATTCTTAAGAAATTTGCTGAGAAGTACCTTCCATATGCAGGGACTTATAGTCTTTCGATCAAGGGATTTACGGATAAGGTCAAAGTTTCATCCGTTTCAAATCGCAGGTACAGGGACAATCTCGAACTGAGTGCCTTGAGATCAATTTCGGCCATGAGAACCATGCAGCAGCAGGGGATTCCACTTAATAGAATGGAGATTGCGGGAGCAGGGGAACTTGAGCTCATCAGTGACTTGATACCAGAAATACATACCGCCACGGCAAACGAAAAAAATGATTATTCAAGAACAGTTATTATAGTTATTTCGCCAGAAAAAGAGAGTTGGTTATGAAGTTTATTCTTTGCACCCTTTTGAGTGTATTGTCACTTTCCATTTTTGCTCAGACTCCGCAAATGGAGCATCCGAGAGTGATGGAGCTTGAAGATAAAATGGTTGAAGAGGCTTCAAGTTATTTTGCTAGAAGATACCCTGGTAACCCATTTTTCGTAAAAGTGAAGATACAGCCGCTTAGAAGAATAGTTGAGAAAGGTAGCGATGAAGAAAGTTTGCCTTATCATGATTCTGATTCTGAGGAAATGGTTGATGAGTGGGATGATCCTACGACATCCCTAAGTTCATTAAGAAATCGAGTGGTCAAGGTTTTTGTCGAAGTTGCTGTACCGACCAGTTTTGACGAACAAAAGGCTGCGGACATCAAGCAAGAATTATCCGTCTATCTAAGACTTATTCCCTTTCGTGATGAAGTGAAAATTGAACAGAAACTAAAAGTTGCTGACGTCTCTACACCAAATTATATCTTTTATATTGTTGGTGGTTTCGTTGGAGCGGCGGTTCTTCTCGGTCTCATGCTGAGGTGGAGCCTTGGAACTATTAAGAATCAAAATGCGAGCAGTTCAGGAGCGTCTTCGGGCGTTTCTATGGCGCCTTCAATGCCATCGGCACCATCAACAAATTCCTCGTCTGGATCATCACATAACAAAACCGATGTTCGTGGAGATGTGACATTTCATGATCCCATTAAGACATTGGATATTGTTCACATTAAGCTAAAACAAATTGAAGAAAGTAAAACTTTTCCAACTCTTAAAGATGTCATTGAACTGGATGCTTTATGCCAGATTGATCCTTCACAATTAGGAGCACTCATTTATGAGTTCTCGCAAGAATCCCAAAAGCAAATTTTTAAAATGGGCCGGGATACAAACTGGCTTCAGGCTTTTACCAGCTCAGGTGGAATCAACCATAACAGTATGAAGTCTCTTGATTTGATTACACGTGAAAGGGACTATAGTGCTGGCGACAGAGAATGGGAAGATCTTCTCATTCAGGTCTGGCGACTTGGTGATAAAGCGGTAGGATTTTTTAAATCCATAGATTCGGAACACGCCTTCATTATCATGAACTTAATTCCCAAATCAATTTCGCTTCAAATTGCCAAAAAGGCCTACCCTGGTTCATGGGGTAAACTTCTTGAAAACAGAACGACCAATGTAGTAATTGATCCTAAAATCATCAGGGATTATCTGCGTAAGGCATTAGAGATTGAGCCTTGGTTTCAGGCAAAAATGCTTGAGAATTACAAAAAAGATAAAGAGATTCTGTCTTACTTGGATAAAGTTAATATCGAAGACGAAAAAGATATCTACGAAACTTTGCAGGACGATTCATTTATTCTCAAAGTTCGACCTGCTTTCTTCAAGATTTTTGAGCTTGAGTCAGAAAAACTTGGCTTAGTTGTAGAAGCCTTTCCAATCGAGAAATGGGCTTTGGTTTTAATGAATTCTTCAAGACATTATATAAAAATGGTTAGTGACAAACTTGATGATAAACGGAAAATGGTTTTTTCCACTCACCTGAAGCGTCTTGATCAAGGTGGAATTAATTTTGAAGAACAGAAAAGTTGGAAAAACTTAATGGCCAAAGAGGCCCAAAGATATTTCAAGGTTGATGTAGTTTCTGCAGTTGAAAATGATAAAGGAGTTGAGAGTGAATCTCAAAGGCATTCGGCTTAATCTCCTCGCTATTTTACTGATTGCCGGCTCCGCGGTGGCCGCAGATGGCAAGATCAGTTTGACTGCTGGATATTTTGGTATAACTGCTAAGGCGAACGGTGAGACTGCCAATATTGGTAATCCTTCTGCATTTAAAATTGGCTACCAGTATCCATTTCTAAACCATTTTGAGTTTACTGGTAATTATACCATTTTGATGGCGGATTTTTCTGGGTCTGACTTGGGTTACGGCCTTGATGTCGGCGCGAATTATTATCCGATAACTTTTTCTTCTGAGGAAAAAGTTAAGGATAACAATTTTGAAGTTAAAAGGTATCAGGACTACTCACCATATGTCGGTCTTGGATTTTACCAGAGGCAGTTTCAATCTGTTAAAAATTCCTATGCCGGACTAGGTGCAACTGTTGGCCTGGAAAAGTACTATGACAAAAAAATTAATCTTAAAGCCGAGGCCCGTTATATTACCTTGGCCGGTTCAGGTGATTCTGAAGCAACTGAGATGAATTTTTTATTTGGAATCGTTTATAAGCTGTAGGAGTTATATGAAGTTTCTCTTTATACCACTATTGATTTTGCTGGCTGTGAGCTGCAACAAATCTGGTGGCGGAGCTTTCCAAAATCTGGAAGATGAGCCCATTGAGACTAATGATCCGAGTATTAATGGACCTGTAGTGATCTCTGCTGTAACTCCATCTACGAATCCTGTGACCCTTGTTGCTGGTTTAAATACATTTGCATTACAAATTGATGCTGGTGCTGGTGAGAATGTTACTTATGATTTTCGTCTTGACGGGATTTCTGTTCAAAATTCAACTTCACCATTTTATGTACTAACTGGTGCTGGTGTAATTGCTGGTTCTCATACTCTTGAAGTTATTGCTGAAAACCCTACGTATTCTGACACTCATACTTTTAACCTTTTCAAGAATACACCGCCAGTATTGACCCTTGTAAATACTAACCCAGCAAACCCTGGGATTATTTCATGTATTGGTGGAACTTTTATTATGAATACATCTGCAACAGACGCAGATGGTGATCCCATTACTTTTTCTTTCTACGTCAACGAAGTAACTGGAAGCCCTACATTGGTGAATAGTTCGACTGCTTCCACTGGGTCAACGACATTCACTCCTACTTGTGCGATGGTCGGAAATGCGAACGTTAAAATCCGCGCTACTGATACTAGTGGGGAGTATGACGAGGAACTTGTTGCTGTCACTGTTTCAAATCCGGCGCAAGCCTCAATCACTGGTTTTTCGCCTACAGCGAGCCCAGTAATTATTCAGTCAACTGATACCCAGCAGTTCATTATCTCCCCAGACGGAACAGCACCTTATGCCATCGTGTGGACACTTACCCCAGGTGGAGTAGTTGCAGCTTGTGCCAATCAAACAAGCTGTACCTTTAATGGTGGGGGAGCCTATGTCGGTTCTTACACGCTAAATGTTTTGCTTTCAGATAACAACGCTACCTCAGACTCCATGGATTTTAACCTGATTTTCAACGCACCTCCAGCGTTCACTTCGTCTTCGTATGTTCTCACTACAAGTGGAACTCCTGGAACTCCTTCAACCTCAGCATCTCTGAATTTTAACTGTTCTGATTCCGTGCAGTTCTCTACCATAATAAATGATCAAAATTTTGGCGATGCCGGGCAGTCTCACTCAATTGTCTGGACCTACGGTGGCACTGCTATTACTGATCCGTCCATTGATCAGATGTTTTCGGTTTCTACCAATGTCGCCAGTAACCCTATGACTTCAACTCTGACTTTTACACCAGCTTGTGATAGTGCAGCACTTCAGGGAACCAAAGAATTAAAAATTGTTGTCTCAGACGGTTTGGAAGAAGCGCAAGATACATGGAATATATATACCAGCTACTTATCGACGTATTGCTTGAATCTAACGGCAGGTCAAATTTGTACTTTGGCCGGGAGACCTGGTCTTGGTAGTGGGTTACATACTGTTAATGACGCCGCCAATATTAGAATTCGCCCAGCGCGAATGATCCAAGGACCTGCAGCTGGAACTTATTTTATTAGTGACTCTACTAACGGTATTGTTTGGTTTTATAATAGCAATGCCACTGGATCATATGATTTTAAAAGTTGCACAACCTCTACTTGCAATGCCGGTACCGGACCTTTTACAACTACAAGTGTTGGTCCAAAAAGAATTGTTGCCCTTGTTGGAACTGGCGTTCCAGGCACTGGTACTGTTGGGCAGATAGCGACAAACTTCTACCTAAATATTCCTGCTGGCCTGGGCTGGGATGATACCAATAAAGCACTGTATATATCAGATTATGGCAATAATAGAGTGGTGAAAGTACTCTTTGATGGGGCTTCAACTTCAAGCATTTTGGGTAAGCCTCAGATCTTTGCAGGCGGAACATGTACCGCAATTGGATCTTGCGCAACTTCTAACGTAGCAGGTGTCACTGCGGTAACGGCGACTGGTCACAAATGTTCAGGACCAGTAGATCTCGTTCTTGATGGAACGAGTCTTTATACTGCTTGTTATCTGAATGGCGTGAACGAGTATACCCTTAAGAAATTTGATACCTCGACTCTCATCGGGACAAATTTTATTATGAATAATGCGGCGATTACTGAAGGCGCCATGAATGGTACGGCAAAATCCCCAGGGATTTATGCCATGATTAAACACCCAACTGAAGATGCGCTGATTATTTCAACACCTTTATCAGCTTGTAATATTTTTGTCGCTAATATTTCTGGAGCGCCAACTTTCTATGGAGCTGCCGTCGGCGGCGATATTACACCTGCGGCGAATACGATGATGAGGCTCACGAGAAACACAACTGCGTGTAATACGACTTCTACCGCCGGATTTAGATGGGATACGGCAGCAGCAACTCTGCGTGCATATAGTTTATATCCGCGAGTCAGAGGTGGAGTAGTCGAAGGGTTCTATTTCACCAACAACCCTAATCACCATGTTGGATTTTTAAATACCACAAACGCAACAACTGTAACGATAGGTGGAGTAGCCGTTTCGCCAGGATTTTATGCCCGAGTTTGGGGAAGTGGGACAGCAGGAGCTTTAAGACCGACCACAAATGCCAATGCTTCCGCGGCTCTGAATGGTCCTATTGGTGCTTTTGAGACGGCGTCTCATCTTTGGGTCTCTGATAACGCAAATTTTATGATTTCTACTTTAGATACCTATGTAAACAATGGTGCTACTGGAAATGTGTTTACGAGTGTGAATCCTGGTGGATTTGATGGAGATGGAGATGTTCCTCCAAATACGACAAGATTAAATGATCCAACTTCATTGTTTTATAGCCTAACTGAAAATACACTCTATATCAGTGACGTTCTTAATGCGCGTATAAGATCCATTGATTTGGATGTTGGGACAGTCAAGACAGAGCTTTCAAATGGAGTTTCAATTGCCGTCGCAGATGCTGGCAACAATGTTTTCCCCAACGCAAACGGTTTTAGAACTCCAAGAGACATTTTTTTTGTTGAAGATAAAAATACGCTTTTGTATTCAAGTGGCGCTGCGAATAGTTTGCATGTTAGAGGTTACAATAAAAATCCTAGCGGATTTGATACTTTGTTTGGTGTAGACATCAATGGTGGTCGAGTTACAACAGTCGCAGGTCGAAATGCTTTGGGGGCTGCGAATTGGGTTCAAGGGACCATGAATGGTCAGATTGCAACTGCTGCCCCCGTCCAACTTCACAACCTTTGGGGTATTTTATCAGACCCAACTGGTTCAGTTTTAAGAATGGCGAACAATGCCAACAGCTGTATTTTAAAAGTTGATTCTGCAAATCTGATTACCCAAGAAATTGGTACTTGTGGTACGACATATACTAACACAGGACCAATCACTGATGGGTTATTTGCCGCAGCTCTATTTTTAAACCCACGAGATATGGAGCTGGATCCTGACTATGCAACCGATGGAAACTTTTTTATCGTCGATGGTCAACTTGCAACAACAACTATAAACGGACTTCGTTACGCTAATTTTAGTTCGGCAACTGTAACCATTAAAGATCCGACGGGCTCCGATATTGATATCGATCCAGGAGAAATTAAGACTATCGTTTCAGGAACTGGAACTTTCATGACAGGTGTCGCAGCTTTTGGTAACTGGATTTGTTACTCTCAGGGAGCCTTCGGTACAGTTTTCTCTCAGACGCCACAAAACGTAATCTGCTTTGATCGTAGTGGGGTTGAGTCAGTAAAAACCATTGGAAAGTCTTCGGCGGCTACAATCAAGGGTGCCATTCAACAAAATATTGAACAAGAGGGTGTGGACTCTGCCAACGCAACTTTAGCAGAGCCTTCGGGTCTTGCTTTTGACGGGGATGGAAATCTGTACATTGCCGAAAAAAGAACTCACACGATACGTATGGTAAAAAAATGGTGGTAATTTAACTGTGGCACTCGCCACAGTTCTCTTCCTCTAAACTTGAAATATATTCTTCCAATTCATGATTCTCAGGAGCTTTTTCGATCCACACTTCATGGGATCGCAGCTCCTCTCGCTTGATCCAAAAATAGGCAAGACCCAGCACAATTCCGAGCCCAAAACCCAGCCCGTGTGCCAGATAACTCACGTTCTTTACAAAAACTTCTGGGAAAAAGAGAATGAGTGAAACGCCCGTTGCGATCATTGTTCTTTTGTACAAGCTCCATTGACGTTCCAGTCCTACAAATAGTGTCATCCAGAAGGCGGCCATAAAATAAATGACGCCAGAGATGCCCACTAAGTAGACATTTGGATCATAGATTTTTAGAGCTATAAGATTAATCACCCCACCAACAACGAAGCTTAAGATAGGAAATACCCAAAATCCAAAGTAGAAATTGAGAAGAACGGAAAAGGTAATAAAGAAAAGTGTGTTGTGACCTAGGTGTACAAAATCAGCATGCATTAATGAAGTGGTAAAGGCCTTCCAGTATTCACCTTGTTCATAAACCACAAAACCATTGGCGGTCAGGTTATGATTATTCCAGATAAACGCCAGCAGGAGGATCAGGTAACTCACCAGACCTACTAGCACGCTTTGGGGTGATATTTTTTTGGATAAAAGTGTTTTTGAGAGAAGTTTCTGCATTTAAATCTCCTAATCATTAGAAGATGGTCTCGAGTTGAGAATAGTCAATGCAGATTCATGATATCGGTTAGTTAAGAGAGCGATTCTCGGCTTTAATTTCTTGATGACTATTCATGTAATTATAATTTTGAAACATGACTCTAGAAGCCGATTCATCTGACGGAGTGCTCTTTTGAGCGAAGGACATAAATTTGAGCTTGCCGCATCTAGTACAGATGGAGTTATTGTCTTCCTCTAATTGATAAAAGGTTCTTGAATCCATGATAAAATCATGACCCCAAAGATGGCATACGGCCTTTTTAATATTCATAGAAACTCCAAATTATAGTCAGTCCTTTTAACGTTTATCGCCGCATTTCGTACAGTTCTAACTCACTTAAAGTAATTTTTACATTTTGGGCAATTCCCTGCATAATTTAATTTCAATCCATTTTTGAGGAAAAACTATGCCTAAGTTCATGAAGAGCCTGTCATTTCAAATCATTCTGGCCCTGATCCTGGGGGCGGTGGCCGCCGCTACTCCTTTATTATTCTTCGTGATTTTAAGCTCTATTTTGACCTCGGAAATCTCTGGGAAACTTGGTTCTAAACTGATCATGATCACGAGCTTTAACTCTATCTGTGCCTTGATTATTGGAATCGGACTTTCACAAATTTTCAGAGCAGGGGAGAGCTTGTCCCAGATCCATAGCACCATGACGACTCCTGATCAGTTGGCGAAATATGCCGGCCAGAAAATCAATTTCATAGAAAGTTTTAAGGCCTATTTTCCTGAAAGTTTCATGAAGCCTTTCGTAGATAATGCGGTTATCAGTCTGATCTTTATTGCTCTTCTTTTAGGGTTTGCCCTCAGAAAAGTTCGCACTCATGCAAATGAGGATGAGAAAAGAATCATCGAGAAGTTTACCCATTTTCTTTCTATCATGACCAAAATGTTTGAAGTGGCCTTGACATGGCTGGTGCACTTGGTGCCACTGGCCGTTTTCGGTGTTGTGGCCAAAACCGTTGGTGAATTTGGTTTTGAACCATTGAAAGGATTAAGCCAGTACCTTGCCGTTGGGATGACTGGATTATTTCTCCACGTCTTCATTGTTTATCAAGGCTGGCTTCTCTATAAAGGAATTCCCCTGCGCTATTTTTGGCGTAAGGTTCGGGCTACCCTTGTGTACGCTTGGGGTGTTAATTCGAGTCTTGCGACCTTGCCGCTCACACTTAAGAGTTTGGATGAATTAAAGGTCTCTAAAAAAGCTTCCACTCTTGGCGCGTGTGTTGGAACCAATCTCAACAATGATGGGATCCTTTTATATGAAGGGATGGCGGTTTTCTTTGTGGCACAAGCTGCTGGCATTCAGATGGATCTGACCACTCAATTAACGGCAGCACTTATTTGTGTCATGGGAACAATTGGTATTGCGGGGATTCCTGAAGCTGGATTTATCACCTTGTCTTTGGTTCTTACGACGGTTGGTCTTCCAACTGAAATCCTCCCAATGCTTTTGACTGTAGATTGGATCCTAGGGAGAGGGCGCTCAGTTGTTAACGTTCTTGGGGATATGACCGTTTCAATTGCTTTGGATGAGAAACAAAAACATGTTTAAACTAATTCTTTTAAGCCTCATGCTGCCTTCAGCTTTTGCTACCGTGTTGACTCATGTTTCAAGGGACTATCAATTTCAGAATGTTCCGGAGTATCAAGCAGTTTTAGCACAACTAAAATTACGGGGTGATTTCTCTCAAGTTAAAAAGATGAGTCGCGGTGAGCAGGTCGTCGCTGAGGCCAAGGCGAGGAACAAAGCGCTAATTGCCCAAAAGAATATTGAAGACCAGAAGCTCGCTGAAAATCAAAAAAGTCTCAGTGACATGGACCGATTAAAACTTGATGATCAAAAGACTCGTGAAGGCTGGAAGAGAGAAGTCATAGAACAAAGAAAAATGTGGCAAAAAGAGCAAGCAATTTTTCTTGGTAGGATTAAAATCTATCAAGAAAATACTTTCGAGATTCCTGTAAAAAAAGAACTGATTGTTGAACAAAAAGTCATTCCTAATCTTCCTCAAGTACATATCGTTAATGGGGCGTTTGACGTAGCAGTTAGAGATCAGTTTTCACGCCCCACCTGCTCGGCTTTTGCCGGTATCAGGGCACTGGAAATTCTTCTGGCGCAAAATAAAATTACGCACGATTTGTCCGAGCAGTATTTCTACTGGGCCAGTAAGCCTGCTTGTCAAAGCAGCCCCTGTGGACACAAAGGCTCTTGGGTCAATCACGCTTTCCGTTTTTCACAAAATCATAAACAAATTGATATACCTCTGGAAAATAATTGTTCTTATGAAACTAAAGGGATGGATCTTAACGAAACTCAAATTCCACTTCCCTCAAATTGTCATCAAGGGGTAGCGAAAGTCGTCAGTTTTGAAGACGTCAGAACACTCGCCGATGTTATTGATAACCTCAAAAAAAATGTTCCTGTGATCATGGCAGCTAAATTGACAGAAAATTTTTATAAAAATGAAGGTTTCGTCAGTCTTGCAGAGGCTTCAAAAAAGATTGGTGTGGCGCTTGACCGGCATGCCCTTGGCCACGCTTTCATAGCTGTTGGTGTCATGGAACTTCCAGAGGCGATTAAAACTGAGGAAGGCAACTACTGTATTCTGATTGCCAACAGCTGGGGGAAAGGCTGGGGAGCAGGGGGGTATTCGTGCCTGACGGAGAAATGGCTTACCAAGTTTAGACAGCCTGCACCTTTCGTTGCGGTGAATAAAATTTCTATAAAATAATCGAAATTGTCCCTTTCACGAGTCCATAATTTGTCTATAATCATTCCATTATGTTGCTCGTAAAATCCTTCCTCAAATTCAGTGATATTCATGGTGTCGGTTGTTTTACCGCTGAAGATATCAAGGCCGGACAGATTGTCTGGAAATTTGATCCAGTGTTGGATGTCGAAATCGATGAAACACTAATTTCTACTTATCCGGAAGCCATTAGAAGTTTTCTTAACATGTACGCCTATGGTCAGCATGATGGTGGAAAAAAAACATTCATTCTCTGCGGAGACCATGCTCGACATATGAACCATTCCGAGAATCCAAACCTGGTAGAAGCCGGCGACGGTAATGCCTATAATATTGCTGCTAGAGATATTAAATCAGGTGAGGAACTCACTTGTGATTATAATGCCTTTGATACCGACGCTACCTTTAAACTACAGCACCATCAATAATTTCCCCTTCCACTAAGGACAGCATATGCTTTTTGAAATCACAGTTCCTCAATTTACAAAAATGCTTCATAACCTAGATCATCTTATAGATAAGGCCGTGCAAAATTCAACTGATCGCAAGTTTGACATTGATGTTCTTCTTAATGCCCGCCTTGCTCCTGATCAGTTCAATTTTATCCGTCAGGTGCAAATTGCTTGTGATACAGCAAAAATGTATGCCGCCAGAATGACCGGGAAAGAAGCACCTGTGTATGAGGACAATGAAAAAACGCTACCCGAGGTTAAGGCACGCATTGAAAAAACGATTGCTTATTTAAACACTTTTACTGCCAATGATTTCAAAGGCGCAGAAGATGTCAAAATTTCACAACCTCGTTGGGAAGGTAAGTATTTGACTGGATTCGAGTTCGCCACTCAGCATGCGATACCTAATATGTATTTTCATATCACGACAGCTTACTCAATCCTTCGTCACAATGGTGTTCCTGTAGGTAAAAAAGATTATCTAGGCGAAATGCCCTATAAGAAATAGTAAGAGGTCATTATGAAATTAATATTTATTTCAGTTGCAATGATCGTCTTGGTTGGCTGTTCATCAACTAAGAAAAAAAACGTCGAAGTTAAACCTAATATCGCTTTTGAGATTTCAGAAGGAATCCTTCACCCCGAATCGATTATTTATTCACCTATTCATTCAGCCTTTTTTGTTTCTAACGTTGCTTCTGGAAACCCGATGGATACAAAACCCGTGGGTTATTTGAGCAAGATTTCCAAGGACGGGAAGGTTATCAATGCCAAGTGGGTGACTGGTTTTCACGCTCCTAAGGGATTAGCTATTGTTGGTGATGATCTCTATGTTACGGATGTGACCCGAGTCCATAAGGTGAGCATTTCTAAATCTAAAATTATCAAAACATTTAATGTGAAAAATGCTAAGTTTTTAAATGATGCCGTGGCAGATGCTAAAGGCAATATCTATGTTTCAGATATGTTTTCGAATATTTTATATCGAATTCATAAAGACCGACTTGATGACTGGCTACAAGATCCAAGGATCGAAGGCGGTAACGGTTTATTCACTGATGGTAAAGAGCACCTGCTTATGGTTAAGTGGGGACCTAATATAGATCCTCAAACTTTTAAGACCTCGGCTCCGGGAGAAATGGCCATTATTCCTTTTGCTAAGACCAATGAGATAAGCCTTGTTACCGAAATACAAGGTAACCTCGACGGGATATCGGTCGATGCTTCAGGGGTTTTGTGGATATCTGATTGGATGAACGGCGATGTTTTTACCATGAATAAACAGGGTAAAGTTAAAAAGATGTTTAACTTCGGCCAGGGAACAGCAGACATTTCAGTCGCAAAAGAATTGAATCTACTTATGATTCCTCAAATGAATCAGAATAAGATCATTTTTGTTCAGTTATAGGAAAGACGTATGAAAGAAATTACTCTCGGTGATAAACCTCACATTGATCTTTGTGACCTCTTAAAGGTCGCTGGCATGGCGCCCACGGGTGGGGTTGGTAAGCACTTCGTCGCTGCTGGCGAAGTGAAGGTCGATGGCGCTGTTGAGCTGAGAAAGCGCGCCAAGATTCGTTCGGGCCAAATTGTAGAATACAAAGGCGAAAAAGTTAAAGTGGTATGAGTACGAGATCCGTCTACTGTGAGGATGCGATCTCATGGCTGGAATCCAAAGACATTCAAGCAGGATGCTCTTTCATCACTTCGATGCCAGACATTTCAGAATTTCCCGGCTACACGCTTAACGACTGGAAGGCCTGGTTCATAAAGACTGCTTCTTTAGTTATGTCTCGGTGCCCTGATGATGGGGTGACTATTTTTTATCAATCAGACGTGAAAATTGATGGGGCATGGGTGGACAAGGGATACCTTTGCCAGAAAGCTGCCGAAGCTTTAGGCCACGAACTTCTGTGGCATAAAATCATCTGCCGATCTCCTGCGGGAATAGCCACTTTTGGCAGACCCTCATACTCACATATGCTTTGTTTCTCTAAATCTCTCAAAGTCGATATTGCAAAATCTACACCCGACGTTCTTCCAGATTTGGGGGAGAAAACTTGGCAGCGGGGAATGGGGCTGGAAGCATGTATTCTTGCCGCCAAATTCATCGCTGAGCAAACGGCAACCACTACTGTGATAAACCCATTCTGCGGAGAAGGAAGCATGCTGGCAGTGGCCAATGCCCACAATCTGTCAGCAATCGGAATTGAACGAAGTCCGAAAAGGGCCGCTAAGGCGCAAGCTCTTCAAATGGATCTAAAGCTAAAGAGATTTAATGAAAACTGAAATGAATGACCTCAAGCGATTGGCCATTACACCGATGCCTTTTGGGAAATACAAAGATGTTCTACTCATCGATTTACCAGAGCCTTATGTGGTCTGGTTCTATGATCAAGGCCTGCCAGAGGGACAGCTGGGAAATCTTCTAGGTCTACTTTACGAGATTAAAGTGAATGGACTGGAGCATCTCGTTTACCCTTTGAAAGACTAGGTTAGCTTAAAGATTTTGGTTTGTTGATCAGTGTGAAGAGAGATGAACAGAATATTCGCTCCCTCATCATCCGGATGTTTGACTTTTTTCTTTGAAATCTTTTCGATAAGCTCATGAGCTTCTTGAAGGGACTCACAACTGATGAGGTACTTACTTTCTTTCATGACTGGAATGGGATAAATATATATATTTCCAAGTAGTGTGGTTATTTTAAATTCTCTCATCTTCTATTTATACTTTAGGTTGTACGAATGTTTGAAGCATTAAAAGCAGCTCGAGCTCAAATTCTCCCCTGTCGCCCTCCCTTTTGGGCCTCTACAGGTCATCTTCAAACTATTCTGGGCCACTTACTTCCTTCGCCCGTTCTTTTGGAGTCAGGTCAAGAATTAAGCATTCCAATGGAACATGAAAAAGAATGCATTCATTCTACATATTTTAAAGGTACTACCTCAGTAGTGGTTTATCTCTTTCACGGGCTAGGTGGAAGCGCTGAAGCTTCCTATATGCAGCGGACAGCAATGGTCGCGAGAAGTTATGGCTATCATGTTTTTATTAACAATCACCGTGGCTGTGGGAAGGGGCTGGGACTTGCCAGTGAGCCTTATCATTCGGGCCGGGCAGAAGATCTATCCAGAGTTATTGAATTTGGAAAACAAATGCTGCCTAATCATTTCCACGTAGCTATTGGTTTTAGTCTTAGTGCCAATGCGCTTTTACTACTCTCTGCTGGTGTTCGTGCCACAGTCTTACCGGACGCTTCGATTGCCGTAAATGGACCTATCCATCTGGATCATGCTTCAATAAAACTCACTCAAGGTCTTAACAGGATTTATGATAAAAGATTTGTTTTTGAACTCAAAAATTATATCAAGGACAACAGACCATCAGACTTGAACAAGCTTGAGGGGGTTGAAACTCTTCGGGACTTCGATGAAGCCTTCACAGCGGTACTTGGAGGGTTTCGTAGTCGTAGTGATTATTATGAAACTTGTTCTGCTCAAAAGTATTTAAAAGATATTCAGATTCCTACGGTTTTGATCACCGCCGAAGATGACCCATTTGTAGGCGTTGAGGAATATAGGCAGGCCACTCTCTCAGCTTCTACCATCCTTCATATTGAAAAACACGGCGGGCACATGGGGTACCTGGGCCAGGCCGGATTTGGAGCTGAAAGATGGTTAGACTCTGCTCTTGGAAAATATCTTCAGGTCTTTGGTTGAAATAATTATCGAGAGGATAAAATTTCTAGTTCTATTTTCTTGAGTGCTTGAGTCACCTGGTTACATATCTCCAAAATTCTTTGCTCACTGGCGTCAGGTTCTACCTGTATAGGCTCACCATATTGCATGATTATTTTCGCAAAGGGCTTAGCGATTTTAAATTTGTCCCAGGAATTAAATTCCCAATATCGGTTGGCTATCGCCACCACTGGAAGAATCGGCGCTCCCGTTTGCTGGGCCATAAGGACGACCCCCAACTTACACTGCTGCCTTGGTCCCTTCGGTCCATCGACCGTAATTCCACCACTAGTTCCCTGATTCAGCTTGGAGACATACTCTTGAATGGCCTCTTTCCCGCCCTTATCTTTATTTCTTTTTTTAGAGGATCCTCTTACCGCAACAAAACCCATCTTCTCAGAGATAAAGGCTGCATAATCTCCGTCCTTGCTCCTTGAGGAGAGTGCTAGGTAGGGTTCGGTCCAGGCATGGCCACTCAAGACCGATACGACATGTTCGTGCCAAACAGCAAAAACAAATGAGCCTTTTGGATTCAAGGATTTTGCTTTTTGCTGCAATTCTTTGTTTTTGACTTCAAATTTATAGGTCGAAATGAGGGCCTTGATAATATACCAAAGGATGTGCTGGAGGCAGAGGTGGAGGGCGTGAGAAATGCGACTTTTCATAGCTCGATTCTAACATAGGCCCCAGGACCCTGACAAGAAAGGTCGGAATACGTCTTGAATTGCCTACACCTTTGATGGGAGAGTGATTTATGGTGAAATAGTCCAATGAAACATTACGTGATCACAATTTTATTTTTCTCAGTTCTTAACCAAACTTATGCTCAGAGCTGTCAGACCTCCAAAGGTGTCAATTTGAGCGAAGCGGCCGGGCCCTATGCCAGCTTGTGGCCAAGAGATCAGGGCTCCGTCGGTACATGTTACGCTCATTCAGCTTCCGATCTTTTGTCTTCTTTTATTGGTGGAGGTCACCGTTTTAATGTTTTCGAAGCGGCCGTTGCTAATGATTCATCTGCCGATGGTGGTCAACCTAAAGACATTATGAAAACTCTCGTGGAAAGAGGCTGGGCCTGTCAGGACACTGGAAGTTTTTCCAACCTTTTTCCTTCGCAGGAAAAAAATATTATTTCAGACCTCATGGATGCAGTTGCTATAAGTGGGATGCCGGTTTTTTACACTAACGATCCTTACAGTAAGGCAGGGGAAGCACGCCAGAAAAGGGTTGCTGAGCTTGCCGGAAAAATGGCAAGTGGTGAGTTGAAGCCATGTGGAGCCTACGTGGACGCAACTGATGGAGTTGAAGAGTATAAAAAGCTTACAAACCAAGTCTCAGATATCGAAGACAAACTTAAGGAGCTTCATAGTGAAGTCGATTTGTTTGATGGCTGGTTCGGTACAAGAGAAACGACAGCGATAAATCGTGATATTGCTTTATTGGTGTCGAAAAAAACAAAACTTGAAGTACAAAGCACTAAGGCCCACTCTAAATATCTTACTGGTACAGATATACTGAATGATGGCAGAAACACGCTTGATAAATATTCAGAAATGCAGGCCGCAGAAATTATTTATTACTGGGCAGAGAAAACCTTTCCTCAGGTCGAAAGTGTCTTTAAAGCATATGGAGTTTCATCTTGGTCCCCTTCAATGAAACAATACATCATCGAAAAAGTTCAAAGGGATCCGGTTACGAATTACCAATATGCCGGTGCGATGTATCCCTACAGACTCATGAAGCGCTTGATGAAAAATGCTTGTGTCGGATCGGGACGCATTTCCATACCAAAGACTTTAAAGACCAAGGCACTAAACGCAAAGAATGATGGCACAGCGAAGATTAATAGTAAGGTTGAGTCATTACTTCAGAAAGTTCCAGCTCAGGGAGTAGGTGTCACCTTAAACGTTTCTGTTTTAAGTCCGCAAACTGGCGCCCATGCCGTTAATATAATCGGTTGTAGAACTATTAATGGAGTAAAAGAATATCTGATTCACAATTCGTGGGGATCGAGCTGCAAGTCCTATCATTTTCGCTACCAAGGGCCGGATAAGTGCCAAGGTGGTCGAGTTTGGATACCAAGTTCACAAATTGTAGGTAACACACAGGAGATCCAGTGGTTAGAAAAATAATATTTTTGGTATTTCTTTTTTCTCAATCCTCTTGGGCAGCCGAAATGCAGTTGAAAGAGGGTGATAGAACCGCCATTTTAAAACAACAAAAAGATTTCTGGATTTCCAGTGATTGTAGAAATTGTGAAGCTCAAAAGGTGATGGGATCGACTAGTGCCGAGGCGATTAAGGCTGCACTGGCCAAGGTCGCAGACGGTCGCATCGCTCCTGGAACCCGCCTCTGTAACGGCTTAGGGGGAATGGCCTGGGCACTGAAAGATCATGAGGGTAAAACTCATAGCATCTGTGAATTTAAAGACAAGAGTTATGTCCTGACAGATGATCTGGCAGGACTGATTAACAAAAATTAATCTTTAACTGAAAACACTCTGAATCTATTCATTCCACCACACGGATATGTTCGTACGCGTACTTGTTCCATGGCATTTTGTTCTTTAAGAGCAAAAGCCACTTGGTTTCCTGCATAGGCCTTAACATTTGTTCTCCCCACAAGCTCCACCCATTGTTCTCCCAACAGACCTTCCACGGAAATTTCAAGTGGGTTGTTGTTCACGAAATAGGTGAAATCCATCTCGACTCTTCTAAGGGGAGCTTTCTTGGCAAGCTTAACAATGACTTCTTCAAAGTGACCTGGCACGCGGCTTCTGGCCGATTCCATACCGTCGAACATATTGATGGGAGCAAAGGGAGAAATCACCAGAACAGCAGGTGAGTAGTGCTCATCAGTCGCTTTAAGAATGGAAGCGCCCAATGCCGTGCTGGCATTGTTGAATTTCTCACCACTTCGAACTGTGTTCCAGTTGTTCTTAATTTCAGCAGCATCAGGATGATACTTTATGAAAAGAGGTTTATTCGTTTGAGGAACGTTCTCTTCATAACGGATACATTTTGCCAGGTCCGAGGAATTAAACGAACTTTTGGCATCCGCAGGCACCTCTTCGTAGAGACCTAAACGAGTCAGACCACCATCCGGATACATCGTCACTTTTACTTTGGAGTATGATTTAGTCATGGAGTCGAGTTTAATTCGTATCTCCGAGTGACCTTCAAGTTGTATTTTGGGAAGAAACTCTTCCCAAACTTCTTGTCCACTCAATTGACCTTCAATTTTCACGTAAGGCGAGAAATTACCAGTGTGATACTTGGTCGAAAGAAGTACATAGTTAAAGCATGAAGGCCGTGCCAATTCTATGATCTGATAATCAAAACCCTTGAGATTGTGTCTTACGGTTTCCCAGCTATCCATGATTTTACCTTGGGCCCCAAAAAGCTCCGGGTCAAATTTGGGTAAGTGATCACTGAATAGGTTTTCTGCGCGGGCGAATAAATCATCAGAAACTTCAAGAACTTTACCGTCAACCAGTTTATTAAATTTTGCCAGTGGATCAAGAGGACCTTTATCTGTGATTTCTTCCGGTCGACTAGGCAAGAAGGCATTAAAAACAAGACTCTTATAACCAATATTTACAATTTCTTCTTGTTTCAAATTATCAAAGGAAAAGTTTGTCTTAAACAGGGAAGTATCAACGCCTTCTACTTTAAATTCTTTGAGTACTAGCTGAGCAACTTCTGAAATAAAGAGGACACCATTTAAGTCCGAATTACAAAGGGCGACTAAACCTTTTCCACGATCAGGTCCAGCAAAGCAGTAAAGATAAAGACATCTAAAGCCGTCATTTGCTCCCTGATGGATGGCAAATTTATTGGGTCCGGCCTCTGCAGTGAAGACTCCTAGACCCATTTTGCAGCCCATGAATTTCATGCAGCCTTTATCGGTCCCAAATAACATTTGCCTTGCTGTATCGTGCGAGATTTCTGAGTTTGAATTCAATTGATGATAAGCATCTTCCAGCTTCATCAAGAAAGTTGCCATGGCCCCCGATGTACCCATGGCGCCAGCAGCGAAGGCCGGGAACATTTTGCGAGTTCCTTCTACTACTTCACCTTTATCATTTATGCCTTGGGCATATTGTCAGTTCAAAAATTGATTTCTTTTCTATAGCCTCGATCAAGTGCTCAAGGACCACAAAACCCGCACCAGAATATTGAAAGACCTCGCCCGGAGTATTGATGACTTTTACCGGTGGATAGTTATAGTCCGCGTTGCCTTTGAGGAAATCTTGGATCGGAGGCATCTTCCGATCGGCCGGAACACCGTTCACATAGTGCATATTGAGAGCACTATGACTCATGAGATGGGTGAGATCCACTCTGGGGTCATTTAGACGAAAATCTGAAGCTGTTTGGGAGAGTAGTTTATCCACCGAAGTTGTCAGTGGAATGTTTTTATTTTTAAAGTACTCAATAGCAAAAGCACTCCCCACAGTTTTACTGAGTGAAGCCATTTCAAACCAGGTCTCTCTTTGTGCTGACCCGAGGTAAATGTTTTGTAACTGATCCCGGCCATTCATGATGGAGATCTGCGCACCATTGATTTTATGTTTACTAAGGGCAAGGTTCAAATTTTCTGAAAGCTGATTCAGGGGATGTGCCAAGAGCCTTTTTTTCGTGATTTCCCAAAGAGCAGCACGCGCATTCTGGATTTCTTGCGTCTCTGAGTTATTGAAGCGCTCTTTAAGAGCAGCTAGAAGCTCAACTCCTGTTTTGTCTTTTGCCGAGATGAGAAACTTCATGCCGAATTTATTTAAATAGTTCTTTCCTTGCTCGATAAGTTCAGTTTTGATTTTTTGGTCTTCGCTCAAGACCTTGGCCTGCTCACTTGAGGCCATCTTATCCAGCGTTTTTTTGCCTTCACCAATGTCACCGTGAAAAGAGGCAGCTTCAAGAATACCTGCCTTATCAAAGTTCATGATCAGGTGCTGGGCGTGCTGCAGATCTACTGCAGTGTTTTTTGAGAGAGTTTCGGCAAATGAAAGATTTCCGCACATTTCAAAATAGTAATTAAAGCGAAGGATCTTATCGGAAACTTTAAACTTCATAGGATCGATAAGTGTCGCCGCTTTCCAAGGATCTGCCGCGTTTCTTACTGATTCAATGGTGAATGGTAAGAGAAGCTGAGTCGCAAATTCCACAGGCTCAGGATCAGTCATGAGCTTAACCATGAGATTAAAGGCCAGGGGATACCACTTATCAGTTCTTTCATCCCATTTAACTTGAACAATCTTTTTATCGTTAGACTTATCTTTACGGATGAAATGCAGCTCTTCGTGGGCAATTCTTAAAAAATCTTCGAGACTGAATCTTCCATGATGGATTTCATGCCAGACTTCCCATCGAGATCGTTCTGCCGTCGCCAGGTCATCCATGACTCGTGCCGGCACTCCTGCAATCTGGGTTGGAAGTGCAACACATCCATTTCCTGAGAGCCAGTCAGTAATGTATTGCAGTGACTGAAACACATTATAGCGGATTTCATCTGGATGATTATTGGCTATATAGTTCGATTCTTTAATGTCGGCCACGATCAATGAACGAGCGTACATCGGATCATTTTTGTTAAGCCCTTCAATGTCCGGTCCATGGATAAAATCCAAAACTTCTTGATGATACTTTTTATCCAAAAGTGAAGTGACCATGGTGTTTAGCTTAGAAGAGTCACCTTTTTTATGTATGTTCCAGGCCTCGACCAACGCAAGACCCAATCTCACAAAATCTGGATGAGCAACCCAAAAACCTGTCAGATCACGCTTGAATTGAGTGATGACGTCTCGGATGTAGCCCTTGATAGTTAATTGGAACGAAGGGCCCATCAAATCGTTCGTGACTGGAAGAATACCATACATACCACCGACTTTCACGCCACCGCGAGAGCCAACCACTGAGGCCAGTAGATCATGGGAAGCTTTGATGTATTTAATCACAATATCTGGATCGGCCTTAACTGGAATACGGTAATTAGCATCTTCCTTAAAGAGTCTCGCCGTAGAAGCGAGATAATCGTGCCAGCCCAAGGAGGCGCCAACGAAATAAGGATAAAGCTCATCCATGATTTCGTGAGTGCGAAATACCGCACGTGGATTTTCTAAAACAATCATGACTCGGATAGTGCCGATTTTATATTCTGGATGAATCTTGTTAATCATCTTTTCTGCCGTTTCCAGCATTATTCGGATATAGCGCGCTTCTTCTTCATTTTCTAATTTAGGAACATAGAAAACCATCGCTTCAGGATTATGCCAGTTCTTAAACAGGTGTAGGGCAAAGTCATAAAGATGAAGAGGGAGGGGGTTGTTTTTATAAAAAAGGAAAAATGAGGGAAGGGCGAGTCCCGGAAAACGTTTAATAGGGTGGGAGCGTTTTTCATTCACCAACTCATATTTTTTGCCTGTCACTTCATCAGTGATCGACAGCTCACCATCAAGACATTTGGTTAAGTTTTCTCCGGCCGAAATGAGATCCGCGCGTAGGGGCGTCTTAGAATCTTCGTCATCCGCTCCCCACTTGGGAGTGTTCTTTTGAGTGGATAATAGCTCTTCAACAATGGCGGGCTCATCTTTTAGCTTACGGTGGTAAGCATTCATAGCATTGATTGAAAGTTTAGCATTGTCCGGGGGACCAAAGAGAGTGACATGATTCCCTTGAAGATATTCAGGAATAGCGGCGACCGGTTTTCCACCAGCTGCGTGGTAGTCTGCTCGTTTGGGGCCCATCACGATTCGGCCGTCTCCATCTTCCAGTCCAAACACCGTTCGATATTCAGGACTTAAAAAATCACGCTTCCAATCTTTATTAAAGGCAACAGAAGCTTTCGTTCTTTCGTCTATAAATTTGCGATCTTTTATTCTTTGAAGCAAAACCTTATTTAAATCACCCTCTAGCTTTTCATATAGTTCACACAGGAAGCTCAGAGACTGAGCATTTTCTAGTCCACCGGTCTGGCCGATTTGAACCAGGTTCTCCACTCCTGCTACAGGCGTGGCTTCCTTTAATAAATGACTAAGATAGGCATCAGAAATATAGTCACGGTAATAAGAAATTGATCTTTTCATGGGTCTAAGTCCCTCTGTAGGTAGAGTATCCATATGGGTTTAGTAGAAGTGGAACGTGATATTTCCTCTCGGTGTTTTTTACCTGGAAAATAATCGGTGTATTCATGAAGAAGTGTTCTTCAGATTTATAATAGTCTTCAATGTTAAAAGTGAGACGATAGATTCCCATTTCCTTTGGGCAATTAAAAACGATCCTGCCATCAGTGTTCGTTTTATCCGCTCCCACTTCCAGCCAAGTCTCATTGTTCTTCTTTTCAAGGAGTACGGTCACTCCAACTGCTGCTAGACCTTTGGTTGTATCTAAAATATGAGTGCTGATCATGAGGAATGCCTTTATTTAAAAATAAATACTAATGGCCCTATGCCATTCTCAGTAACGGTGATTTCTTTTTTTTGTGTTCCAAACACTTCATGCCAAGCTTCGATGGTGTAAGTTCCTGGAGGAAGATTCTTGATGGAGAATTCTCCGCTCGCATTAGTTACTGAAAAGAATGGGTGGTCCATTACGGCGACGTAAGCACCCATCCATGGATGGACGCTACACTTGGCCTGCAGAAATAGCTCAGGCTTAGTAAAGATCTTGGTTTCACGCTGGCCTTTGTGAGGCATCGCCATATTAAATTTCTGATTCACATTCGTCACAGAACGCACGTTATGAAAAAGGGGATCAGAATTAATAAAAGTGACTTTTTGTCCAACTCTCACACCTGCCACCCGAGGGGTGTACATGCATCCGCGTTGATCAAGTTCAACTTCTTCGTTAGGGATATCAGTAAACGTTTTTCCTTCAAGACCACTAACGACCCGAATCAGAACGTTTTGAACTTTTTTATCATGAACGATGACTTCATTTGAGTAGACGTCACCTTGGAAGTTTTTAGCACAAGCGGCCGGTAAATTTAATTTTTTACCTTTAGGAACAATTCCTTCAAAAATGACTGTACCAGTTAGTGTGACTGATTTTCCTGTGACTGCCGCCACTTCAGGAGAAGCCGGGGCCGGAGCTGGAGCATGTGAATGGGATTCATCTACTGGAGCTGGAGAGATATCCTGTGCAGGCTCGCGAGAAAAGACAATCACTCCCACGATTAAAGCAATCCCAAGCACGGCAGCTTTTAGGGAACGTTTCGGGTTCTTCAGACGAACCACAAAATATTCACGAATCGCAGCACCACCGGCACTGATGATTAAAAGAATGAGCCAATTATATTCGTGACCATAGGTCTGTGGGAAATGATTGCTCAGCATGACGAAAATAACTGGTAGAGTGAGGTAAGTATTATGGGTCGATCTATTTTTGGCGTTTTTCCCCCAGTCTTGATTTACCGGAAGACCATTTTTTGTGGCCTCAACCATTTTAAGCTGACGGGGAATAATTCTCATGAACACGTTGGCCGTCATCCATGTCCCCATCATAGCACCGATGTGGATATAGGCCGCTCGACCGCTGAGTGTGTGGCAGAGAAAATAAGACATCCCTGCAAGCCAAAGGAGTGTCAGGGCATGTCCTATGGCGGGTTGGGTTTTAGTGAAATTTCTTTCCCAGATGAAATCATAGAAGAACCAAGAACCGAATATAGAAAATAATGAAATTCCTAATGCCTGAAAATAAGTAATATCAGACACCATTGAATCCATCAGCATGGTGCCTTCGCCGGTATAATAAACGAGTCCTACGAGAATAACCCCGCTCATCCAAGTCCAGTATGATTCCCACTTGAACCAGTGAAGGTTTTCTGGAACTTTGGTTGGGCCCATGAGAAGTTTTTCAACGTGATAGAATCCGCCACCATGGACCATCCACAGATCTCCTACGTGTCCAGGGCGAGTTGATTTTTCATTAAATTCAAAACTTCGATCGAGCCACATGAAGAAGATCGAAGTTCCAATCCATGTCACGGCGACTGTGATGTGAAGCCAGCGCACTAATAACAAAATCCATTCAAAAATGTCTTGGTTCATTGAGGTTCCTGTTTCTGATCAAAAAAGTAACTCATTAAATCATTACCAGAATGAAAAACCAACGTAAAAACAGGTGTTTGTGAGCAGGTGCACAAAAGGATTTCAGCCAGTTATGAATTCACATTGAGTCAAAATTGAGTTAAATGTTCTTATGGTTTTTACCAAATCGAAACTTTCAAAATATATTTTAGTAAGTCTTATCGTTCACTCGTCAGTGGTCGCAGTTCTTACGAGTGTAGAGTATGAGCACGATCATGAAATTCCTGTCGAAGTGACGTTTAGTCAGGGTGCCAGAGGAGATGGAAAGGCCAAAGGTGACAAAGTTATCACCAAGCAAAAACCAATCGTTGTGAAAAAATTAGAAGCCAGACCTGCAATAAAATCTGAGGTCGTTGCCGATGCTCCTAAGCCTGTGGAGCCTCAAGCAGTAAGTGATGGTCCACAAGGTGAAGGTGGGACGGGAACTAATATCGGTACCGGTGAAGCAGGTGAAGGTTTTGGAGCGGGACCAGGATCTGACACTGCCAAAAGTAAATATTTTAGTCTGGTGGCACAAACGATCTATAAAAACAAAAGATACCCTCGTCAGGCCTATTCACTTAATCAGGAAGGCAAAGTTGTGGTGAGGCTCAAGTTGGATAAAAATGGGAAAATGCTGGACTTGAAAGTTCTCGAGAAAGCGCCCTTCAAGTCATTGACGAATGCAACCATTGAAACCATTAACAGCATCAAGAGATTTCCAGTTATTCCAAATGAGTTAGGTGTCGAAGAGATTACTTTTAGAATTCCTATCGAATATAAAATTGAGATGTAGTCAGATTTGTTTTCTGTTAATTTTCAAAATCCCCAACGCTTCGGCCAGCAAGCACAGAAGATAGCCTGGATCAAATTCATTCGACTTAATCGAAAATTTCGCCCGCTCAGGATAGTTGTGATGGTTATTTTGATAACCTTCACCAAAAACTAAAAGTGCTACCATGTGATTGTTTCGAGAGTTATCTTGAATCTCAAAATTCCTACTTCCAAAACGATGAGCGAGGGCATTGACCATCCAGCCTTGGATAGGGTGACCCATTATTCCTAGGAAATATCCAGCTCCGGCCCAAAACGAATCAAGGGTATGAGAGATAAGGAAGGCCAGGCACCCATGAAGAAGATAGGGCAACCAAGATAGATTTTTGCGGTTAATAAACCCTATACCAAAGGGAATATCAGCAACAATCGAGGTCATTTGATTATCGCCTTTTAAGAGCGCATTCTGAATTCGTAAGTAGGCTTTGTATTGCCCCATCCATACGCCCATTAAACCTAATTGAACCGGGCTATGAGGGTCGTCTTTCGTGTCAGAGTGTAGGTGGTGTATCCGGTGCATGCAGGCCCATGTTTTTGGATCAAGGCCTGTCAGCCATCCTCCAGTGAGGTTTAGCCATGCCATCATTTTTGGTCCAAGCTGGACGGACTTATGAGTCAGGGCCCGGTGATAAAGGACGCTGATGTAGAACATATTGATAACATAACCAAAGAGGAAAAATAGGATTGCTGTGATGACCATAGTTCTAATCTTTCAAAATCTGCTTTTGTAACTGTTTCGTTGGTGGATTCTTTCCAAACCATATCGAAAGAAAGCTTTTTTGAAAATCTTTTCCTTTAATTTCACCTTTGAGGGACCCATCTTCATAAACTTTAGTGGAATCAGATGACAGAGAAAAACTTTCTTTTCTCTCACCTTTGATCTCGCCAAAATACTTTGTAAGATTCATCACGTCCTCCTTGAGAGCAGGGTAATTATGCTGGGAGCTATCTTTAAACTGAAACTCCCAGGCCTTATTAACATCCTCTTCGTCCACATCTCTTAGATAAGTCAGCTCGAAGCAAACTGGGCGCTGCTCGAGATCCATGCCCTTATCTTTTCGAATCGCTTTGGGTGCATAAACCGCCAGCACGAAAACTTTAATTTTGAAAATAGAATAGGTCCTGATTCCATAACCGCTGAGCGGAATCTCTTTGCCTTCACAGATGGTGGTCGGTGGGATCTTCACACCTTCAAATTCGGTAGCAAATACCAGACCCGAAAAAAGAATAAAACTCAAAAAGAGAGGCATCATTTCTTATTAAACAAGTAATGAGAAACTCCCCATTCCTGCCCCTTGTCATAGCCAAAAAGTTCCGCGCAGGACATGAAGAATACGCGCCACCGATTAAACCATTCCTGACTTTCAGCACCGTATGTCTTTTGAAAAAGACTCATGATGTGCTCAGAATGTTTGTCCATGTTACTAAGCCAGTCTTCTGAAGTTTTTTGGTAGTGAATCCCGTCCCAGGCCCAGGACTCCTGAAGATAAAGATTTTTTTGAAAGGCATAAAGGAGGTCGTGTGAGGGCATTTGCCCACCGGTGAAAAAATATTTCCCCATCCAGTTGTCTTCACCTTCGACTTCAAAAGGATAAGAGTATTCTTTGTGGGTGAAGATATGAACGAATAGTTTCCCTTCTGGTGAGAGAACGTCTGATATTTTAGACAAGAGCAGTTCATAGTTCTTAAAATGCTCAAACATCTCAATGCTCATGACACGGTCAAATGATTCAAATTCCAGTGCGAGACTTTCAAGCTGTGAAATATCTCTGGTGAGAATCATCACGTTTTTAAGGCCTCTCTCTTTGGCCTGCCCATCGATATAGGTTTTTTGTGAAGCAGAGTTGGATATGGCGACTATCTTTGAATTTGGATATCTGGCGGCCATGAATAATGTGAGGGAGCCCCAGCCACATCCTAGCTCTAAAATACGCATTCCATCCTTTATTTCTGCTCGCTCGCAGCTAATGGTTAATGCTGCATCTTCGGCTTCATCAAGAGTGGTATGATGGGTGGCATAGAAAGCAGAACTATATTTTAAATTTTTCCCTAGAACTTTATTAAAAAATTCTGCCGGCAGCTCATAGTGCTGTTCATTGGCGTCTTTAGTGTTAACGGCCAGGGGAGATTTGATCAATCCTTTGCGGTAATTTTCACGTTGCTCCTGCTTCTTACTCAGAGAGGCAACATGGAGATCATCAAGTCTTGTTTTGCACAGTTTTCTAATACCAAACCTGATTGCAGCATCTGGAATATGACCCTTCTCCATCGCTTTAATAAAATGTTCGATCATAGCAGACTCCTGTTTCGATAATTAGGTTTAGTGAAGGTTATCTGGGATAGGCCAATCGCTCGCTCCCTAAATCCACCTTCACAATAAGAAAAATAATACTGCCAAAGACGGTAGAGGAAACTCGGATAGCCAAGTTTTGTGATTTCATCCTTATTGGCCGCAAGGTGAATGGACCAATCACGTAGAGTGTGGGCGTAGTCTTCGGCAAAATCTTTTTGATCGGCCAGGACCATGTCCGTTTTTTTGGTGATAGAGCTCATGATTGCATGCACAGAAGGGATGCCTGTGCCTGGAAATATGTGACGCTGTATGAAATCTACCGATTTTTTTGCATTTTTATAGTATTGGTCTCTGATGGTGATGGCCTGAAGTACCATGATCCCGTCTGGTTTTAAGAGGCTGGAGCATTTTTCAAAATACGTATCCAAATTATTGAGTCCAACAGCTTCAATCATTTCCACCGAAACGAGCTTGTCGAAAACACCGGTGAGTTTTCTGTAGTCCTCAAAAAGAACCGTTATTTTATCCTGAAGTCCAGAATCTTTCACTTTTTGAACAGCGTAGTTATACTGCTCAGACGAGATGGTCGTAGTCGTCACTCTGCACCCGTAGGTTTTGGCGGCAAAAATAGCGAGAGAGCCCCACCCTGTACCCACTTCCACCAGGTGATCAGTTGATTTGAGTTCTAGCTTCTTGCAAATCGTTTCAATTTTATTCATTGAAGCTTGTTTTAAATCGTATGATTTATCTTCATAGAGAGCACAGCTGTACATCATCGTGTCATCAAGAAACAACTTAAAGAAATCGTTGCCTATATCGTAATGAGACCGAATGTTTTCAAGGCTTCCATTAATTGTGTTCTGTCTCAGACCATGGAAAACCTTTTGGACAGGCTGGAGCAAACTGCCAATTCCGCCATCAATAGACTGGAGCAGCTCACGGTTAAGTACAAAAATGCGTACAAGATTGGTGAGGCCTTGAGCGTCCCAATCACCGTCGACATAACTTTCACCATTGCCAATACTTCCCCCCAAAAGAGTACGAGAATAGAAACTTGTTCTATAAACTATAATTTCGGACTTTAGGTGAGCATTTGGTTCCCCAAACTCAGTTGTCACTGGATTATCCTGAGTTTTATCCACAATTATCAAGTGACCGTGCTTAAGCTGTTTAAATTTGCTGAAAAGAATCGTCTTACAGACTTTATCCAAAACCTGGGATTTTCCAACGAGTTTACTTAAGGATTTGTCTTTTGGTAGGACTTGAGACGTCATATAACCTTCTCCTTCATGGGGTGCGAATAAAAAGGCACTCTTTTAACATAGAGTTTCGCTGCCTGATAATAAATGGCCAACATTGTTTTTAAAGTAACAAAAGGGAACTTGAGAAATGCCAAGGTAACATTCGCCGCAGTTATCGGCTGGCGGTTTAACTTGAGTGTTGAATCAAACAGCACTCTTTTTTCACCTAGGTTTCTATTTTGCATATAAACATAAAGATTTTCATTCGGTGTGTGAAAAACCCACGTGTAATCAATGCTCATTGGCATAAATGGGGAAACGTGGAAATCCTTGGGAAAATTAAAGGTACTAATTTTATCACCTGTAGCTTCGAAAACCTGCTGGTGTTTCTCGCCCCATGGAGTGTTGGTAATTTCAGAGACGATAAATTCCAGCGTATTGCCATCGGCGCCGTAGCAGTAATAGAAGCTGACTGGGTTCATGCAAAAGCCAAAATAAGAGATATTTGTCAGGAGACGAATCGGACCTGAACTTTTCTTTTTAGTTTTTGCAAAGATGAGGTTTCGGAGACTGGTTTCAATTGTTTCTGTGCTTTGACCTAAATAGTCTTTGCGCCAAAAAGACAGGATGCCAGGACGGTTATAACTGAAGAGGAAAGGGAATCTGAAGATTTTTGGTATTTCGCCCAGATCGAGAAAAAAGTAACAACCGGAATAGGAAAAAGTATTTTCTCTTGGTGAGAACCGCTGATGGTCTATCGTTCCGATGTATAAAGCACTTTTAAAACTCATAGTTCTAGACCAAAGGTTGAGGCCACATTTAGTGCACTCTTGACTCCGTCTTCGTGAAAACCATTGCCCCAGTAAGCGCCACAAAAATGTGTTTTTGAGTTTTGGTGACTGATAGTGCTCCAAAGTTTTTGTGAATCCACGGCCGACTGACTATAAACAGGGTGAGAGTAGGGGATTTTTTTAAGAACTTTTTTTGGATCAATTAAATGGTCCATATTGAGCGAAACTAAGAAAGTTTCTGGTGCACTTATCCCCTGGAGAATATTCATATGATAAGTGACGGCCACTCGGTCCAATTTAACTTTAGGGAGGTAATAGTTCCAACTGGCGTGACCCAGCTTACTCGCAGGTAATACTGACGTGTCGGTATGAAGGATCACATCATTGGGCCGATAGGAGAATCCACTCATCACTTTTTTTTCTTGAGGCGATGGATCCTTTAAAATCTCTAAAGTTTGGTTTGCATGGCAAGCAAATATGACTTGATCAAAGGGCATGTCATTGTTGAGTAAAGCTCCGTTGGCATTTCTTGTGACAGAAGTGATTGGCGTATTGAGATGAATGTTGTCTTCAAAGTTTTTAGTTAATTTCTCAATGTAGGAACTCGATCCTTCTTTGAGCACGCGCCATTGGGGTCTATCATCCACTGTAAGCATTCCATGGTGATGGAAAAATCTCACAAAAAAGTGGAGGGGGAATTTTTTCATTTCCTCACGACTGGCAGACCAAATCGCAGCTCCCATGGGCATAATATAGTGCTCGATGAATTCTTTCGAGTACTTGTTAATTTTTAGATATTCTTCAAGGGACATCTCGTTTGGGGCCAGCACTTTATGCTTGATAAAATACTCAGTGGCTTCCTTGTTAAATCTCAAAATATCTTTGATCATTTTATAGAATGATGGTCTTAAAATATTTTTTCTCTGGCAGAATAATGAATTCAGGCTCGTCCCATTGTATTCAAGGCCTTTCTCCTCAACCTTGACACTAAAACTCATTGAGGAGTCCTTAGTTTCGACTCCTAGCTTTGCCATCAGCTTTAAAAAATGGGGATAGTTCCGGTCATTATGTACGATGAATCCAGTGTCTATAGCGTACTTCCCGGAAGCCACTTCGATTTGATGAGTGTGCGTATGTCCGCCTAGTCTTGATGAGGCTTCAAACAAATGAACTTCATGCTCCCGGGCCAGAACATGACCACACACCATTCCTGAAATTCCACTTCCAATAACTGCTACTTTCATCTTTTCTTCCTGAACATAATTTTAAAACTTGGGATGAGGACAGGTGTTCTGGCCTTGTAGGCCTGATATTCTGGATTATTAGCGTGTCTCTGTTCTACCAAGGGGACACCAGATACTTTCCAGAGCAAAAATGTAAGAAACGCCGGCCCAATGAGTGCCCAGGAATTATTTCCGTCCAGGCTCACTAGGGCTATTCCCCACCATAAAAAGGCTTCCCCAAAATAATTGGGATGTCGGCTAAATGCCCAAACTCCACCTTGAAACACTTTGTTGTGGTTGCCGGGAATAGATTTAAATATATTTTTTTGATAATCTGCGACACTTTCCCATGTCAGACCAATGGTCCAAATAACGATTCCCAATATATTGATCCAATTTAGCTGGGAATCTGTGCTTTCGTGAGCAGCAAATAGCGGGAGGCCGACAATTATCATTAAAAATATTTGTAGCCAGTAGACTTTAAAATACGCAATTACGTTTGTGTTTTTACCCCAGTCTTTTCTCCAATTGGCGTAGCGGAAATCTTCTCCTTTGCCACTGTTTCTGGAATGGATAAATAAAGAAAGCCTTATACCCCACAGAGCAACCATACCTAGTACCACTAGTTCGCGACTCGAGGCCCATTGACCCAAGAAGGATCCAATCAGGCCCATCAGAATAAAGCCCAACCCCCAAGCGGTATCTATGACACTGAGATTTTTTTTGACTACGGCCACGGCAAAAAAGAGGTGGATCAATAAAATAGGGCCAACTATCATGCAGTATTTATCATTCATAAAGATGTTCATTTTGCCTAAAATTTCATTCAATGACATTAGACATTGCATGAACACTTTGTGTTGAATGACTTGACGCGTCCAATATAATATCCGTCAATGAAAGAAAATAATTCTGCAAAGTATAAAAGCCTTTTGGCTTTGTCCGCTCTAGGTGTGGTTTACGGTGATATTGGAACCAGTCCCCTTTATGCCTTAAAGGAGTCTTTCCACCACGCTCACAACATAGCAGTTGCCCCGGAAAATATTTTTGGAATTCTTTCTCTGATTTTTTGGTCTTTGATCATAGTTGTTTCCATTAAGTATTTAGTTTTTATTGTTCGGGCCGACAACCAGGGCGAGGGCGGAGTGCTGGCTTTGACAGCACTTCTTGGGACAGTCAGCTTAAAATCACCAAAAGTTTTACGGGTTCTGACTTTGCTGGGAATTTTTGGAACGGCCTTACTTTACGGTGATGGAATCATCACTCCGGCGATTTCGGTGTTATCAGCAGTAGAGGGGCTTGAGATTGCAGCCCCCAAATTACATAACTACATTCTTCCGATCACCATCACAATTTTAATCGGGCTTTTTTCTATTCAAAAGCATGGCACAACCAAGGTCGGCAAGGTTTTTGGCCCAATTACGCTACTGTGGTTTGTTATTCTTTTGGTTTTAGGTGTATCCAAAATTATTGAGAAACCAGAGATTCTAATGGCTGTTAACCCAATGTACGCCGTTAATTTTTTCATGATTAATGCCTGGAAAGGTTTTGTGGTCCTAGGCTCAGTCTTCCTAGTTGTCACTGGAGGCGAGGCCTTGTATTCAGACCTGGGACATTTCGGAAAGAGTCCTATTCGAATTGCTTGGTTTGTTGTCGTTTTACCTGCTTTGATTATCAATTACTTTGGGCAAGGGGCACTATTATTACAAAATCCCAAAGCGATCGAGAGTCCGTTCTTTTTAATGGCCCCAGATTGGGCGCTTATACCTTTGATCATTATTGCGACCCTTTCAACTTGTATTGCTTCTCAAGCCTTAATCACAGGTGTTTTTTCCATCACGATGCAGGCAGTTCAACTTCAATACATCCCTCGTGTCACGATTGACCACACTTCGAGCGAAGAATTTGGTCAGATTTACGTACGGACCGTGAACACGCTTCTCATGATCTCGTGTATAACTTTGGTTTTAACATTTAAAACATCCAGTAACCTAGCGGCTGCTTACGGCATCGCCGTGACTACAACGATGGTAATCACAACGATACTTTTTTACTTTGTAGCGGTTTATAGCTGGAACTGGAACAAGATCGCTGCTTTTTTGCTCTGTGGTTTTTTTATCGTGATTGAAGGATCATTTTGGGGTGCCAACCTGCTTAAAGTTCTTCATGGTGGCTGGTTTCCACTAGTTGTTGGTCTACTGATCTTTACTGTCATGACCACTTGGCACAAGGGGCGACAAATCCTTTCTGCCCGAATGCTTGAAATTATTTTACCACTTAATGATTTTTTGCATTCTATTCGCACGAACCCACCTCAAAGAGTCCCTGGTGTAGCCGTGTATATGTCTGGTCACCCTCAATATACTCCCCCGACACTGGCACAAAGTTTTAAGCATTTTAAATGTGTCCACGAGCATATGATATTTTTGTTCGTTCAAACTGTTGATATACCCCATGTTCCGGAATCAAATCGCGTGAGACTGCAAAACATTGGACCCCATATTTATAAAGTGATCATTCAGTACGGTTTTATGGATATGCCTAACGTTCCGCAAGCGATGAAAGGCCTGCAGTTGGATGGTGGTTTAAGTTTTGATGCTGACCAATCGACTTTTTTCCTTGGACGAGAGCATATCATTGCTACAAATAGAGAAGGCATGTCCCTATGGCGAGAAAAGCTTTTTGCTATGATGTCCAGGAATGCTCAGCCGGCTACTCACTTCTTTCAGATCCCAAGAAGCAGAGTATTTGAAATTGGATCTATGATTGATCTTTGAGGTTTTGATGTTACACATTTTTTTAGTTCTTTTTTCCCTTTCATCTTTTGCCGATGAAAATCTCGGCACCATTGAGGTCTCCCATCAGGGAACTTCTAATACCCTTGTGGATTTTGTCCCAAGTGTTACAACACTCAAACAAAACGAATTACGAAAGCGCCGTGAAAGTACTTTGGGTGACACTCTCAGAAGTGAGGCCGGTGTTCAAAGTTCCTCTTTTGGTCCTAATGCCTCTCGTCCGGTTATTCGTGGATTAGATGGAGACCGCATTCGAGTTCTGCAAAATGGCTTGGGCGTTTTAGATGCCTCATCTCAAAGTGTGGACCATGCAGTACCAATTGATACACTGGTGATTGATTCTGTTGAGGTTGTCCGTGGTCCCATGAGTATGCTTTACGGTTCAAGTGCCGTGGGTGGTGTGGTTAATGTGAACACAACACGAATTCATTCAACTTTTGACCAAGGCAGTATTTCTGAGCTTCAGCTTCAGGGGGATTCCTCTCAAAATGCTGTGGGCACAGCGGCTAAACTTGATTACGGCGCAAATAAGTGGATGTTTCATCTGGATGGTGGCTACAGAAATGCTAATGATCTGAAGATACCTGGGAATCAGAAATCTGAATATCTGGACGCTCCAGGAGAGTATGAAGCAGAAGACAAGCTTCCCAACAGTCCGAGTGTTCAAAAGACTGCAGCATTGGGGGCTTCCCGTATCTTTTCCAAAGGATATTTGGGAATGTCCTATTACTACTTTGATAATTTCTACGGAACTCCGGCCGAGGAAAATGTTGATATTAAAATGAAGCAAAATAGAGTTGAACTTCACGGCGAATATAAGTTTGATGGCGAGGTCTTACAAAGTGTGCGCCTCAAGACTGCACAATCAGATTATGGACATAAGGAAATTGAAAACGGGGAAGTTGGTACAACTTTTGCCAACGAGGGGAATGAGACTCGGTTGGAGTTTATGACTTTGTTCAAAGAAATTAAGGGTATCAGTGGATTACAAACACTAAACTCTAATTTTTCTGCTGTCGGTGAAGAAGCCTTTTTACCGACGACAAAAAATAAGGGCATCTCTCTTTTTACGCTTCAGGAAATATCTAAAGGAAAGAGCACCTACAGCTTGGGTGCACGGGCCGAAAATTCACATATTCACGACCAGTCTAGTGATGGAAAAGAAAAAAACTTTAATGGCCTCAACGGCTCTTTTGGTTTTAGGCATCAGTTCAAAAAGGAATCCTCCGTTTTATCTAGCTTCAGCTACTCTGAGCGATTGCCGAATGCTCAGGAATTATTTGCGGACGGCGCCCATTTGGCGACAGGGATCTTTGAACAAGGTAACGACAGTCTAAAAAATGAAAGGGCCTATGCTCTGGATCTGGGTCTAAAATACGAAACAAATAATGAAAATTTATCTTTGACCGTCTACACTCAAAAATTTCAAGACTATATTGCCCTGATTAATTCTGGTGTTGCCGATGTTGATTCTGGATTTGATATTTATAACTACGAGCAAGTTGATGCCCTCTTTTATGGTTTTGAAATTGATGGGAAGAAAAAGTTAGGAGAAACCCCGTGGAACATCGTGACCAGGGCCGATCTGGTGCGTGCTAAGAATATTGATTCGGGTAAAAATTTACCTCGCATTTCTCCGCCGAGAGTCACTTTAGGTTTTGAATGGGCCAAAGATCGTGTGCTTGCAGATGTCGAAGCTCAGTATAATTTTGAACAAACTAAAACAGCTCCGAATGAACTGCGCACAGACAGCTTCACACTTTTGAATGCTGGATTTACTTATGACCTGATTAAAAGTGCAGGCAAATACAGCTTCTTTGGAAGGATCAAAAATATTCTCAATCAAGAAGCGAGACTTCATACCTCTACCCTTAAAGACATCGCTCCTCTGGCGGCACGGCATGTGGTGGCAGGAGTTCAATACTCTTTCTAGAGGCCTTTACGGTATTGTCCTTCGTATTCGTAGAGCTGTTTTTGTTTTTCCATTTCGTGGCGCTGCCTTTCTTCCTCAGATGTTCTATCCTTGAGGTTGCCGCTTTCAGCGCCACCCACAACACTTGAGGGCTTCGCTTCCATTCGCTGCTTGTCTTCCTTGGGCGCCTGCGATTTCGTATTATTCGCATCGGCCAAAGTTGATTGGGCCACTATAGTTGCAAGAACAAAGAACGCATATCGCTTCATACAAACCTCCTGCCACTGACAGGATTGTAATCTGCAACATGTGTGCCTGAAGCTTGAAGGAGAAAATAACCGAATGAGAAGGGGATAAAAAAAAAGCCACCCGAAGGTGGCTTTTGGAAGTCTTTAGATTATTCGCAGTTCAGATCTTCAGCAGTATAGGTCGCCACTTCAATTGTTTTCGCTTCCACCGCTTTTTTTAGCGCATCAAGGTTATCTTGAGCAAGCTTGATCGCTTCGGCAGATTCTTTAGCTGCAATGATTGAAGATAATTCTGGATTACAGATTTTCTTCTTAATTGCCCCTAGAACATAATTCTTGATTCCAGCAACATCATCGCTATCCGGGCGCTCGCCTTTTCCGAAAAAGTTGGTCCACGTTGCAGCTGTTTTTTCTGCACTTGAAGCATAAGCAGTGAGACCAATGACAGCTTCATCAACTTGACCAGTCACTTCCGCAGCAGACCATACCGGAGCGCTGGCAGATTTTGTATCAAGAATCATATCAATGGCGCGGTCTAGACGTGCTTCCCAAAAAGTGAATGGATCACTGGTGGCATCAGTCTTAGTACATTCAGGAGACTTCTCTGCAAATGAAGCTTTGTCTGAGCCCTGGTCTTCATCTGTACAAAACCAGTCCAGGTGTTTAGGAGCAATTCCTTTGTAGCCGTAAGAGATTGCCATTTTGTCGTATAGACCAATTGCACTTAGGTGACGGTAAGGTCGACCAAGGTATTCCATGATTGAGCGAGAGACTGAACCTTTCTCACCAGTTTCATAGGCACCAAGGTTTCCTTTGAAATTGTGACGTAGTCCTAGGTTGTGACCTAACTCGTGCTCAAGCATTTCTGTGAAATAACCCGTCATATATTTTTCGAAAGTTACTCCCGCAGGCACGACTTCGAAATGGTTTTTAATCATTGGATCTTCAAGCTCAACTTTCTGAGCATGTACGTTCATATCCAGATTACCTAGCTTAATCGAAAATTTAATTTTGCTTCTTTTGTTCACTTCTGCAGATGCTTCTTTATTAAAATTAGCAAGAACTGCATTGGCCTCACGAGTGCGACCTTCGGCCATTAAATTCTGGGCGGTGCGGGAAAGTGCAAACCATTTAGTGTAAAGTCCGATGATTGTTGGACCTTGAACCAAAACGTTGGCCGAAAGTGTTTCACCAGTATATTGGTTTGCAATTGACGGGCCCAGGCCTCCGTAAGAAGCTTTGTTATTTAAATCCCATTCCATAACGTTGTAGCGGATATCTCCTGCCACGATCAGTTCAGATCTTTCGTCAGAGGCATCGATAAATTCGTAGCTTAAAAGATCACGACCGATGATTTTTGTGAACTCTACGTTCCAGTTGTCAAAAGCCTTGGCAAACACTGGTTTAAATTGTTCCGGTACATTTTTAATGTAGTACTTAACAGACTTTCCAAAATTAGTTGTAGAGAAACGAGTTATTTTCGCATTTTTAGTACGCTCTGTTTTGAAGAAACCAACTCCCTCAGTCGCAGTACGTGAAGTGAATGCTGGATTGAAGGCCGAGTTAAGTTTTAAGTACCAACGAACTGTGAATTCTGTTTTTGGAGCATTGGCGATATCAGTTGTTCCGACTGGAACCATGGTTGAAACGATATCAAACACAAGTGTTGAGACAGAATAGTCCATCGCCGTTGTCGTAGAAGCGACTGAAACAAGTTTAGTATAATCTCCATTCTCATCCAGCATCTTGATCAAATCCAGACCACGGCCGATAGAGGACAAATCAAGGTAGATTGTCTCCATATTGGCACTAACTTCAGTGATCGGTATGTAGATGAGTGGTTGCTGCTCACTTTCTTCATCACAGCTGGAAGCACAACCCACCAGTGCGAGGTAAAAGTCATTCCCATCTCTAACGATCACAGTTTTAACATTGAGTGGACTTAGATCGGTCAATTTAAGACCACCGAGAGTTTCGTTGGTTTTATCAGTGACCTTGGTAATGACGCCGCCAAAAATATTTTGTTCACCCACCAAACCAACTGGAAAACCGAGTACTAGTGATTCCTCAGTCGCCTTGGCGCTATTGACTCTGTTTTGGCCTAAACTCTTGGCCTTTTCTGAAGAGTGAGGAAGACTTCTAAGCAAAAGTTTTGCTGTCGCCGAACTTGCATCCAGGATGTTGCCTTCGAGCATCTTAAGTCTGAGTGCTTTTTGCGAAAGAACTTGAAGTTTCACGTTTTCGTCACCAATCTGTTCATTAACAGAGGATGATTTATTGGTCACTAAATTGCTTTTTTTCTTGGAAGAACTCGTTTCTTTCTTTGACAGAAGAGGAATTGATCCTACTTCCATACATGCTGTTGAAAGTAAGCTTAAAGTGAGTACGGATAGTACTGATGATTTAATTTTCTTCACACATTCTCCTGTCAGGTTGATCCGGCGATAATATCTTCATCTGGTCTTTAGAAGTAAAGGACTTATAAAACTTACACATAAAAAGTTTGATAATGTTAGTGCGTGGAAATCATGGTCCTTTTTTCGGTGCTAAACTGGCACCGGCCTCTGTAGCGCCCTTGGCCGTTCCAACTTGTAAATAATCATTATAATTGGCCTATGATTAAATTATTCTTCCTGCTCATTCTACTTCCCGTTACTGGGTTCGGTTATTCATCTGAGTGGTATCAATACCCTGAGGATCGTGATTATACCCAGGCCGACCGGGGCATGAAGGCCTATAGGGCGCTTTCT
>JFJP01034002.1_pt1 | contig 54841 bp, 53 predicted proteins | sample 431651 | NCBI WGS metagenome assembly JFJP01 (sample SAMN02602958, study PRJNA72255) | Microbial mat metagenome, whole genome shotgun sequencing project. | biome: fresh water; feature: sink hole; material: water; isolation source: purple microbial (photo- and chemosynthetic) mats found in... | reverse complement strand
CCTACTCCAGCGGGACCATCGATGGCAATAACCAAGTTAGGCCTCCCCTGCAATCCGAAGAGCTTTGATTTCTTGTTCACTCAGCTTCCGAAAACGACCAGCTTCCAAACCTCTCAGAGTTATTGGGCCGACTCTCAACCTATGAACTCGTTTAACCGTAATATTCCGGCTCTGAAATACTTTTCGAATCTCTCTGTTCTTACCTTCTGCAAGAATGAGCCGCACGGAATGAGGACCTGTTATGGCATAGTCTTGACATTGGAATTTCTCCCCTTGAATTCGAATCCCACTTTTGAATTCCTCAAGAAGCTCCGTGGGGACTTCCTTCTTTGTCTGAACCAAGTATTCTTTTTCAACAACACTTGATGGGTGAGACAGATGCCTAGCCCAGTCCCCATCGTTGGTCAATAGGAGTAACCCACTCGTCATATAATCAAGACGGCCCACGGAAAAAAGCCGTTCGCGCACAAATGGCTGAATCAGTTCAAGGGCAAGTGAACGATGCTGACCGTCCTCATCCGTTGTCGAACAAAGATATTTGGCAGGTTTATGAAGTACATAATAAACATGACGCTGCGAGGTTCCTAAATTTCTTCCATCCATGGATATGGTATCAGTTTCAATAACTCTTGCACCAGGTTCACAAGTTACTTTGCCATTAACCTTGATTCTCCCGTTCTTAACAAGTTCTACCGCAGAACGCCGGGAGGCGACTCCTAGCCGAGCCAACCATACTTGAAGGCGAATTCCGCCCCCATTTTCATCATCATGTTCTTTTGATTTCAAAACGTTCCCTTTCGGCTTCATCGAGTTTTGGCAAGTCAGCAATCGACTTCAGCCCGAAAAGCTGCAAAAATTCTTTTGTTGTTCCATATTCTACAGGTCTTCCAGGGGCATCCTTCCTACTAGTCTCTCGGATAAATCCACGTTCCTGGAGTACTTTGAGCATACTTGTGCTGTTAACGCCTCGAATGGAATCAATCTGTGCCCTAGTCACTGGCTGTGAATAAGCAATAATGGATAGTGTTTCAAGTGAGGCTCGAGATATTTTTTCATCGGTTTTTTTACCATAATAGTGACGAAGTTTCTGCATCAAATCACGTCTTGGAATCAAAGAGAATCCCTCGGCAACCTCGCTGAGTTCTAAACCTGAATCGGCGCAAGCATAACGAGAATGAAGATGCTCGAGCGCCATCCTAACAATTGCTTCATCAAGAAGTGTGATTCTTGCTAACCCTGCCATGTCAATAGGATCATTCTCTAGAAAAAGAACCGCCTCTACCATGGCGGCTTCAATGTCCATCTGCCCTCTCCTCTTTTGGTCTATTCACTCGAATATCTCCGAAAAGTCTACTTTGCTCAAGGGTAACTCTTTTTGACTTGACCATCTCAAGGAGAGCCAAGAAGGCACACACAACATCAAGAAGTGAATCAGATCTCGTGATCAAGTCAGTAAATAGGAACGATCCTTGTGATTCGAGAAGCTCTTGAATTAGTGTCACCTTCTCATTCACTGAGACTTCTTCGTAAAGATCAATAATCCGTTGAGGATTAAGACCTTTCATGATCTTGTTAAATGTCTGCAATAGGTCCCAGACTTGGATGGTATCCCAGAACTCATCCTTATCATCAAACGGAAGTATAGGCTGTCTTTTCTTTCTCTCCCATATCCATTCTGACTCTATCTCCTGCTCCGACATAAGTTCTGCAAGTCTTTTGAACTTCTGATATTCAATCAGTTTATCAACCAATTCAAGTCGGGGATCTTCACCATCCTCTTCATCGAAACCCTGTGCTGGGAGTAGCGTTCGGCTTTTGATGTATAGCAAAGTCGCGGCCAATTGATAGAATTCAGTGATTTCTTCAAGATCAATCGAAGTTGCAAGTTTCAAAAATTCAAGGTATTGCTCAGTAATAACGGCTATCGGTATGTCATAAATGTTAACTTCATTCTTTCTTACGAGAAAAAGGAGAAGATCAAGCGGTCCTTCAAAATCTTCCAGTTTAAAAAGTTGTTTTTCAGCTGGCACAATCATGCTATTCAATTCTACCATGTCCGGTTGGTCCGGTCCACTCCTTGGTTTGCAACTAACAGCAACCCTTCTGACCATTGGTGTCCGTCCTTGGGATCGCAAGCACCGGGAGAAATTTCTTGAAGCGGTTCTAAGACGAACCTTCGTTCGGACATTCTTGAATGGGGTAAAACTAAACGTTTGGAATTTGTGATAAGTTCACCAAAAACTAACAAATCAAGATCCAGTGTTCGAGGACCCTTAGGCCTTGAGGGGTTTCTCTCGCGACCTTCACGGCTTTCAATCATTAAGAGACGTTCGAGTAAACTTTCTGCAGAACCGTTCCAATGTCCCGACATAACAGCATTCCAAAAAGGGGGTTGGAATGAATCCAGCTGCGGTTCTGTCAGATACAGCGACGAGAACTTAGCTGATTCGAGTATTTGATTTAGAATGGCACGGGTGCGACTAAAGGCCTCGAGGGTTTCAGAAGTATTTCCCCCAAGGCCTACCAGTACCAATGTCAGAAGAGTTCCGTCCTATCCGTTACAACAGCATCACCAACCGTTGTTGCTGTTGTCGCAACCGTTTTTGTCGAACCTTTGGGTGTTTTGACGGGTTCACTAGCCGCCAATGCGGCCGCATCTGAGGCGACCTTGTCATTAACCGTTCCGAGGGGTTTTGAACCTGGAATATCCCTATCTGGAAAAATCTGTTTTCGCAATCGTTCTTCCAGTGAACGCGCAATGCTGGGATTTTTTTGGAGAAACTCGCGGGCATTGTCTCTTCCTTGCCCAATACGTTCCTCACCATAACTGAACCAACTGCCACTTTTCTGAACCATTTCATATTTGAGTGCTGCGTCAAGCAGACTACCGTAATAACTCAGTCCTTGACCAAAGAGAATTTCCATTTCAGCTTTTCGAAAGGGTGCAGCAACTTTGTTCTTCACAACCTTGACACGTACGAGGTTGCCAATAGCCTCATCTTGTCCTTTGTTTATTGTTTCAACCTTGCGTACATCCAAGCGAATGGAAGAATAGAACTTCAGTGCATTGCCACCCGTTGTGGTCTCTGGATTGCCAAACATGACGCCAATTTTCATGCGGATCTGGTTGATGAACACGAGAACAGAACCAGATTTGCTAATCGTAGCGGTGAGTTTTCTAAGAGCCTGGCTCATTAAACGCGCCTGAAGTCCAACATGACTGTCACCCATTTCACCATCAATTTCAGCTTGAGGTGTCAGCGCTGCAACAGAGTCCACAACAATGATGTCGACACCCCCGGAACGAACCAGCGATTCCGCAATTTCCAAAGCCTGTTCACCAGTGTCTGGCTGACTGACCCAAAGCTCATCAATGTCAACACCGAGGTTTTTTGCATAAAGCGGGTCTAGGGCATGCTCAGCATCAATGAATGCAGCAACTCCGCCGTTCGCCTGGCTTTGGGCAATGGCATGTAAAGCCAAGGTCGTCTTTCCAGATGATTCTGGGCCAAAAATTTCAATAATGCGCCCTTTGGGATATCCGCCCACGCCCAAGGCTTCATCGAGAAGAATTGAACCTGAAGGGATCACTTCGATCCCCTGCCCCAATGTTGAGTCTCCCATTTTTATGAGGGCACCTTTTCCAAACTGCTTTTCAATTTGCAATCTGGCTGCATCAAGAGCCTTCAACTTCTCTTCCTGATTTCCGTTTCGAGGGGCTCCAACGGGGCCTTTTTCCTTTTTTTCTTTCTCGGACATGGAGATCTCCTTGGACGCACTAACAGGGTTTGCGGTGTTCCCGCTTCAAAAGGTCTCTCAGTACTTTACAAGTGTACAGTCGAATCAATAAGAATGGCAATGAAGCATCCTATGAAATTAGGGAGTTCGATAACCTAAATCACGTAGGGATGAAGCACGAACAAACCATTTTCCATCACGGAGAGCCACGCTGCCCAATACTTCAACAACTTGTGAATTCTTTAATAGCGCTGCAAAAGAGAGCTCAACTGGTACGATGCCTTCAACAACCTGTCCATCCTGGTACCCTAGAAGTAGGTCAAATGTAATTTTCTTTTCTCCTGAAACCAAGTTCGTCAGGACACCTTTCCAACGGATTGTGCATCCCTCATAGAGTATGGGATTTATTCTGACCTGCTGATAGGTTGAGGAGTCTTCCTGGCGGGCAAAATCAGGCTCATGTAAGTAAGGAATCAAACTTCGAGCTTTTTCTTTGACAGGGGCAGAGGCATTGGACAGAAGTATGCGGTTGATTTCAAACCGTGCTTGAGAATCCTTGTACTCTTGAAAGGCTTTTTGAGCTCGTTCCCAACCTAAACTTATTTCCTGAGAAGACAAGGTTACAGCAATTCCCGAACCGGGTTGTATCAGTTCTGCTAAACCCAGGGAGGTCACCAGGGACTCAGGGCCTTGCCGGATTTGTTTTGGAGAGCTCATCCCGCTTACTGAGAAACCCCACCAAATTCCTGCTGTCAATCCGAAAACAATGGCAAGCAGTATGAATCCACGATAAACCCAAGTTTTTACATTAGGATTGCTTTTTTTATATGGTGGTAACCAAAGGCCGAGAGTTTCCTTATCGAGTCCCGGAGCTCCCTCGGGTGAGGCCAATGCAACACGAAGCCGAGCCAAACTTTTTTTGGCTATTGAGTCCCTGGGATCCCGATCGAGCAAATTTAGCCCGATCCGAACAGCTTCACTATAATCCTTCTTCCTCGCTGCTACAGCCATTAGACCCAACAAGGTGTCTCTTTGATCCGTTTCTTCGAGCTGCCTTGAACGTTGGAGGTATGTTTCCCCACCTTTCCAATCTCCCATCCTAAGGCAGCATAGTCCCAAGATTCGAAAAAAAGCAGGCTCTTCCCTGAACTGGAAAATTCGAGGCTCCAGTGATTCTAAAGCGGCGGTAAACCGTCCCTGTTTGTAGAGAACCCACGCTTGCTGAAGAAGGGATTCGTCTGCCATGTCAGGGCTTGGTTGCCTCGAGAGTTTTTCTTCGAGCATCAAGCTGTTCCAGTACAGCTTGAAGAAGTTTTAAATCTTCTGGTGTTGCACGGGTTGGATCGGTCAATTTCGCATCGATCTGTGAGATTAATGTTTCCAGATTTGCTAAATCCTGATCAATAGCACCAAGTGCTGGGTTTTGATTCTTCTTTAAGAGATCGTCGAGAGGATTTGCCGACCCTACTCGGGCACCGAGCAATGTTTTCGCACTGATGAGCCCAAGTAAAGCAGATATTTCTCTGGTCCCGCCTGATGCCAATTCTTGTGTTTCATAATAATGAACAACCGCACTGTCATTGAACGAATAGGGAAGCTGGTTAAAATCGCGGCCTTGTTTGTAAACAAAATCCCAAACGGTATCATCGATTCTCTTCCAATTTGCAAAAACTACCCTTACAGGAATCGTTGCTCCCTTTCCTGCCATGACAAGAACACCCATCTGCTCATCAGAAAAAGATCGAGAAGACCACCATTCCGGCAAGCTACCTTCAAGCTTGGTTTCTGAATTGATCGACTCTCCAGTAGAAAGACGGAAGTGCTCCTTTTTTTCCCCTAGATTTGTATCGATTACCCAACGCACTCCTAGTTTCGTAGGTGTTTCAGACAAGTTAACCACTGAAAAGGTTAGTTTCAGTCCGTCTGAAACAGCAGACGAAGCCGACAAGACGAAATCATAGACCAAGGTTGCCACGATGGCCTTGGAAGACCAAGTTGTTTTAGCTCCAGTTGCAGTCGTTTCGACGATTGTGGTGAAAGAAGAATCGTCTCCAAGAACATAGGCTTTATCATTAATGAGGAGCTTCCACTTGCTTGTAGTTGGATCCTCCGCAAGAAACAAGGGAGTCCAAACGGGCTTAATCTGATCTTCTGCACCTGAGACAACAAACCTACCGGTACGTTCATTGATGACTAACTTTATTTTCCCCCGCTGTACTTCAAGACCGGTGAGACCAAATACAAGGAATAGAAACAGAGTGACAAAAAGGATTTTACTGGGCATGGGAAACCTTCCATTCGAGAAGCTGAGACTTAATTGTCAAAGCCTTGATCTTCAGCTCAAGCAGTCGAACCGTCGATCCCTGCTCCGTGGTTGTAGTAACAGTTGCTTTCTCAACTGGGGCCGCGGTTCCCTGGAGTTTTAGATTTGCAATCTGAGTGTCTTTCTGCCGGTTCGATTCTTCGAGAGAAGCGACTTTGGAACCTAAATCTGATGACTGAAGTTCCAAGACGCGTTTTTGATACGCGATGAGCGATTGCTGATAAGCCTTCTCACGGCGCTGAAACTCCTCTGCTGAGTTAAGTGCTTCAGAATGTGACCACTGTAGCAGCTTGAGCAACTCTTCTTCTCGGTGCCGCAGATCGATAACGGACAGCCGATAGCGACTTGCTTCCAACTTAAAACTGGAAGGATAACCCTGAACAATCTTTGTGTAGAGGTTGGCAGCTTCCTGATAGTGCCCCATAGAAAATGCTGACTCTGCCATCCAGAACAGAGCATTGGGCACTTGATCTCCCCCCGGTGCTAGATCTAGGTACTGTGAAAAGGCTTGAATTGCATGAGCATAGTCTCCATCGGAGTAGAGGATTCTAGCTTGTAGATAGAGCCCTTCGATTCTTCCAGAGTCTTTTGGGAAATTTTGCAGATAATAATCGAGATTCAGCGAAGCATTTTTTGTATCCAGGACAGCAAAATAGGTTTTAGCGAGCCAAAGATACGGCTCAGCCAGATTCCTGGTATCGGGATCCGCAATCAATCTTTGAAACTGGGTTAGAGCTCCAAGATACTCACCTCGAAGATACGAATCTTGACCTTGCATCAGGATAGCTGACGGTGCTGCTTGAGCTGTCAAGTTTGGTACCAATGTAGCGAAAAGAATCAAGGATAGAAACCATCTCATGATGACCGCCTGAGGGATTTCAATTGCCGGACAAAACCAGCCGGGTCTTTAGCCCCGAAGAAGGCTGAACCCGTAACCAGTATATCGGCACCTGCACCAGCCACCTCAACCATGGTGGTAGAATTCACACCCCCATCCACAGAAATCTGGTACTTCCAACCGAATTGGCTACGTAACTCAACCAATCGTTTGATTCTTGCTGTCGATTCTGAAATATAGGACTGGCCACCAAATCCGGGATTCACACTCATTACAAGTACCAAGTCAACATAGGGCAAAACAGAAAGCAACGAATCGACAGAAGTCGAGGGCACGATCGATATGCCTGCGAGTTTGTTTTTTGCGTGAATTCTCTGAATCAGCCTGTGATGGTGAACCTCCGCTTCCCAATGGAAAGTGATTGCATCGGCCCCTGCAACGATATAGTCCTCTACCAACTCAGAAGGGCGGTCCACCATCAGGTGAACATCAAAAAAGAGGTTGCAATGAGGGCGTATGGCTGCGATGACTGCTGGACCGAAGGTAAGATTGGGAACAAAATGCCCATCCATCACATCAAGATGGAGCCAGTCGCTATCGGAAGCCTCCGTTTTTCGGACCTCGTCCGCCAAGAATGCGAAATTGGCCGCAAGGAGCGAGGGGGCAACTAGTATCGGATGATTGGTTTCCATAACTCTATTTCTAACAAAAACATGGCGTTCCCGTCCAGGTTTTTCCATATAAATCCTGCGAATTGACTAAAATCCCAGGCTGGGTATAATAGAAAGGACACCCTCATGAAATCTGATACAGTCTCCACCATAGCTGATGCCCTGGAATCTACCATCGAAGCCTTTCGGGACGGCGATTTTGGTCGGGCTGAAATTGAGGCAGAGTCGGCTCTTGCCATCGATTTTGAGCATTCCTCCATTCAGTCGGCCCTCAAGTGTGCTGTGTTTTGGAAGGATCGTATTGCAAGAGCGGACTCCTTGACGACTCCCGAGGGTAGAGGTGACTTCCTTCTCCATGAATGGGAAGGGTTTTCGACTCGTTTCCGTTTTCATCTTGATGAGCCCTTTGAGATTGGTCTTGAAGCTATCCGCTCCTCGGTATTCAATCGGGCTGCCGTTGCTTTTCTCGAACAGATTGATTTTGAAGAAGCAGGACATCGTCCTGATCTGTTGCTGAAAGCTGCGAAAGCTTACAAAGGCAATGGATCATTCGACAAGGCCTTAGAGTGTCTCGAACAGGTACTCCAAGGACGACCGGATGATGCTGGTGCACTATCTGAAATGGCGGACTGCTTTGAGGCGGTTGGAGATAGTGGAAAGGCCCGGCTGTATTTTCGAGAGGCTTTTTATCTGAATGCCCAAGCTGTTGACCTTGATCAGTTGCAGTCCAGCATTGTTCGGAATGTGTCGGAGCAACTTGTTGGATCTGGTCTTGTAGGTGCAGAGTTGAAAGAATGGATACCAGTCTATGCCGTCATTCAAGGTGCTTTCAATGTAAAGAGGGAACTGAAGCCCCTTGAAGTTGGTCAGTTGAAGCAAGGCATACATGCGCTGAAAGCCGAATTGCACGGTTCTTCGGGAACGAAGCCCTTGGTTCTCGCTAAATTGCTCAACCGGTATTTCTGGTTGATTGATCATTTTTTCAGTGTCAAGGAAGAGCGGAGCAAAATTGAGGATATCCTTCTCAATATCAAGCTCCTCGATGAACGAATTTACGAATTGTATACCCATTGAGCAGGAGTAGAAGATGTCCCAAGAATTGATCACGAAAATTGAACAGATGCTGCATGAGGAAAAGTGGACCAGGACGGCCATTGGTGCCTATACCGTCAACCTGATCAAAGAACTCGACGTCCTTCTGGTTCAAGTGATTCAGGGTGGTATTCAGGACGAGGTGAAAGAGCTTTGTGATACACATCTGATTGAGGCAAAAAACAGTATTGTGGCTTTGTACCTTTCAGGAATGATCACCCTCGAGAGACAAATGCTTGATGACACTCACCTGGTGAAGCTGGTCAGCCTCTTTGCCCAAAATATCAAATGGCCGTTGGTGGAGCACATTGCCAACCAAATTCTTGTCTATGGGGAAAATAAGTTTGCTCTTCGGAGTCTGATTGATTGTTACAAAAGTGAAGTTAATGAGATAAAACTTCATGAAACAGAAGAACGACTTATCAAGGTTGACATCGAAGAAGCGGATATTGTCTTCACCTTGGCTCAGAGATACGAGAAAGAAAAGAATTTCGAAAAAGCTATTGATTACTATAAAAAAGGAATCCATCGATTTATCCATAAAAAGAATTTCAATCGGATCCGTGAGATTTGGTTGAAATTAATTGAGTTTTGCCCTGATGAAACGGATTACTTTACACAGGTAGAATCGAAAGTCGCGAAACTACTGGGTGCTGAAAAAGCCTGTCAACTCCTTGAGGACTTGTATCCACTCTTTCTACAGAACAAGAAATGGGATGAAGCGATCGCAGTACAACTCAAAATCAATGAGTATGAACCTAAAAGTCCTCAGGTGCGCAGAGAAATAATCACTTGCCTCAAGCAAAAACATGCTGCGACCCCAAAAACTGAGGAGTACCTTCGTCTGTCGAACCTAGGCGATAGTTGGAAAAATGTTGTCGATGCTCTTGATGACTTCAAGAAACAAATGGCTTACGAAAAAGGAAACTTCGTATTTCATAAGGCTTGGGGTGTAGGTCGGATCCGAGAAGTGAAGGAGCAAGAATATATCATCGATTTTGAGACCAAACGCAACCAAAGTATGGGGCAGAAAATGGCTGTCGAAGCTTTGTTGAGTTTAAGCCGGGATGATATCAGAGTCATTATTGCCACGACAAAACGTGAAGATCTCGCAAAAAGAATCAAGAGCGAAGCCGAAATTGATTGGGCACTCAAGACCTTGATCAGAAGTTTTGGAAACAAAGCGGATATGAAGCTGATCAAAACGATTCTTGTTCCAAAGGTTTTGGAAGAGAGGGAATGGACGACCTGGAGTACCAAGGCTCGAAACCGAATCAAGGAAAGTCCCGAATTCACACTCAGTCCTGACAAGCAAGATGAATTCATGGTGAGAACTCAGCCCATCAGCAAAGAAGAGAAGATCTATAACAAGTTCCGTGCTGAGAAAGACTTTTTTAAGCGTTATGACATTCTTGAAGAGTTTCTGGAACATGGAAACCGGGAATCGGACTATTTTGGTGAATTGTTCGCCAGTTTTGCAAATTACCTGAAAGGTACCAAGGTTGATGAGGAAGTAATCGCCAGCTATCTTATTATTCAAAAGTATTCAAAGGCATTTCCATTTATCAATCCAGGACACAACAAAACCTTTCTTGAATATTTCCAGCAGATAGACGAGTTGGAGCCCCTATTTCGAAGTCTTTCCAGTTCCAAGCTGAGAATGGCCTTCCTTCAACAGGTTAAAGTACATGTCGTCGGATGGGAACAGATTTTCGTCAAGCTCTTTCCCCTGAGTTTGTCAACACACATCATTGATGACTTGATCAACGCGGACAAAACAGAAGCTGTCCAAAAACTGTTTGAAGATATGATGGAGCGCCACAAGGACCATAAAGAAGCCTTTTTCCATGCGGCTAAATTGACTCTTGATGGGCGCGTCCCTTTCACCGGTCGGCTGACCCAAGAGAAGATTTTAATTACCTTGGTCCATGATTTGGACCTCACCTTCCGGGATATCTCAAACAAGAAAGATGTGACAGATGCCAAACGTATCAATAAGACAATTTCAGGTGCTCTTTTCAAGGATGGGATTCTCGATCAGTATTTGCGAATTGCTCCAGAAGATTCGGTTCGAAGACTATATAGCCTGATCAACGACGTACGTGACTTAAATCCCAATTTGAAGCTGGATGTTCGAGGCGTTGTTTCGAGTCGTTTTCCTAACCTTGTGGCGGCTAACGATCCTCAGACAGTGGCTGTCAGTTCTAGAAAGGGACTTCTTGCTACCCTTAAAATGTTCAATACCAAAAAGAAAGAATTGGAACAGATCCTTGAAGTGGAAGTTCCTAAGAATGCCAAAGAGATTGGCACAGCTATGGCTTTGGGTGACCTTAAGGAAAATGCTGAGTATCACGCCGCAAGAGAGCATCAGACTATGTTGAGTGCTACGGTTGGAACGCTCAACAAAGAAATTGACTCAGCCACGGTCATTGAACCAAATGATGTCGACCTAACGAAAGTTGGCTTCGGCACTCAAGTGACATTGGTTTCCAACCCCGAAGGAAAGGTGGAATCTTATACCATTCTCGGGCCATGGGAATCTGATCCCGTGAACAATGTGATATCATACCTTTCACCCTTTGGTGACAAGCTGCTTGGAGCAAAGGTGGGAGAAAACCTTAAGTTTACCATCAATGAGCGAAAGTGCGACTATAAGGTGAAATCTATCGAATTAGCAAAGTTCTAGTTCTTCTTTCATCAAGCTACAACAATGAAAGCCACCCGGAAGGTGGCTTTCATTGTTTTGAGGTAGCACTTTATTCCGGTTCTGTTTTTTTTTCCTTGCGGAGAAACTCAACTGCTTGATTGAGACCCTCCATGAACGTCTCAAGATCTTCCTCAAAGACAATCATTGAGTGTCGCTCAAAAGAGCTGTCCAACTGTTTTTTACTTTCTACCATGTTGAGGAAGAGGTCACCATGACGATTCTCCTTGATGTTGAAGAAGTACGTCCGCTTTCCCGTTGACGTCTTGGTGGAAAATACCTCGCCTCGAATTCCCATATCCCATCCTCAGTTATTGTGTTCCAGAACGACTCTAGCAGGAAGCTGTCATTTGAACAAGTGAGCTTTATCCTGAGTAAAATGATCGGATTATCTTGACGCCTCAAAAGAGTTTTTCTATATTTGAACGAACGTTCGAAAGATTGAAAAGTCGTTTGAGGAGGCTTCATGACGGCCAAGAGCCGGAGTACAAGGAAGGAAGTAGAGCGGCAAAGGAAAATTGAGGAAATTCTTGATGCTACCTTGGCTCTGTTTGGAAGAAAAGGGTATGCCGGCACAACTGTTGAAGATATAGCCGAGGAGTTGGGTTACGCGAAAGCTTCCCTCTACTACTATTTTCCAGGTAAAGAAGCCATCGTAAAAGCATTGATCTATGATGCAATGGATACGGCAGGAAAGAGAATGGATGAAATCCTGTTGCGTAGCAACCATCCGGTTGAAAACCTCAGGGATCTTATTGGTTACTACGTTGATGATTACTTGGAAAAGCGGGGGTTCTTCAATATCTATCATCAGGTCGCCCATTTCATGGACTCAATACTTTCTCCCGAAGAGAGTCGAGCCATGGGCATGAAGATGGCTGAAATGAACCACAAGATCATAGGGATGATCCGTAGAGGAATCGAACAGGGCTACTTCATCAATTTGGACCCTCAGACTTTAGGGGAAATGTTGATGGGAATGATTACGGGATTGATGAATCAAATGTCTCTTCGGGGACTCAAGGGCTGGGATCGGCTAGCTCTCAAACCAACTATCGTTGAGATTCTTGTGAGAGGAATCCAACGTCAGGAGAAACTGTGAAGTCAGTACAGAACAACACACAAGCACATGACACGATCATTCGGTTGTCGGATGTCACCAAGGAGTACTTCTTAGGATCAACCAAGGTTGAGGCACTCAAAGGTGTTTCCTTCGAAATCACTAAGGGTGAATTCACAGCCATTGCAGGTCCATCTGGATCAGGAAAAAGCACAATCCTCAATATGATTGGTTGCATTGATAATCCAACGGCGGGTCACATCCTTATCGGGGGCGATGACGTCAGCTCACTCCCGGACAAAAAGCTGACGAAATATCGCCGCTCAACCATCAGTTTCATTTTCCAGAGTTTCAACCTCATTCCTGTATTGAATGTTTATGAAAATATCGAACTACCCCTGCTTCTAGAGAAAGGACTGGATGAAAAAACCCGTCGTGAGCGAGTCATGAGATTGATTGAAGAAGTTGGTCTCGCAGATAGACTTAAGAACAAACCTAACGAACTCTCCGGGGGGCAAAGGCAGCGTGTTGCCATCGCCCGGGCACTTGTGACGAACCCGTTAGTGATACTTGCTGATGAACCTACCGCCAATCTGGATTCTGCGACTGGTGCCAAAATTCTCGAATTGATGCAGGAACTAAACCAGCGTGAAGGAACAACCTTTCTTTTCTCGACGCACGATCAGCACATCATGACACTGGCAAGAAGAGTGATTGCTATCAAGGATGGTTTGATTGTTGGTGATGATCGGAAGGGGGCTTGAAGTGGCGGGAATCAGCAACGCACCCTTTACTATTGCTTTGCGATCCCTAGGAAGACGAAAGTCACGGATGACTTTGATTGGGCTTCTCGTTGTTTTGGGAACATTTCTGATCGTCTTCGGGGGAACTTTTGCTACAAGCGCACAAATCGGCAGCAAGCAGGCAATCATAGGAAACTTCACTGGGGATTTGGTACTGTACTCATCAAAAAGCAAGGATTTACCTTCACCATTTAGTTTTACGACTCCCCTTCCGCCCGTTGAAAATGCAAACGGTCTTCAGGATTGGTTGGCTTCCCGTAATGATGTGAGCAAATTCGTAGGAATCGCTCAGAATTATGGTTTGATCAGCGTTGAAAAAGATGGCAAAAAGCTTGATCTCTCGTTCCTCTTTTACGCTGTGGACGCACCTCGTTATCAAGATACCTTTAACAACCTTGCCATCAAGACAGGAGCGTATTTTGGTGTTCCTGGATCAGGAACGGAGGACGGCATACTTCTTTCTACACGGCAACACCAGCAATATATCGATAAATACGGTATCAATTTGCAGCCTGGTGACAAAGTTACCCTTTTAAGCGTCACAGGAGGAGGTGCAGTTAACGCTGTCCCTACTACTGTTCGAGGGATATTTGACCCAGTGAAATATGCCAATGTCTTTGACTATGTCAATTATATGGATATTGGAACTTACGGAAAATTGTATAACTTCACCGGTGTTGCAGAAGGGTCTTTGCCAACTGAAATGGATTCAGCCTTTGGTGCTTCCAGTGATGAAGATATTTTCGCTCTTGCTGATTCAGCAGCGTTTGACACACTCGACGTGGATTCTTTGAAAGTCCAGACCCTGACGGGTTATACAATGCTCTCGGTAAAATTTAAAGAAGGTGCTGATCAGCAAGCCTTTAGCAACGCACTCAAGGAACAGGGGTTTGCAGTCAAGACAGCAACTTGGGATAAAGCATCCAGCTTCTTTTCTTCTATAGCCGGAATTCTTCAAGCAGTGATTGTGGGCATTGTTCTCTTGATTTTCTTGATTGTCGTTTTCATTCTTATGAACACTCTTATTATCAATATCTTGGAAAGAACGGGTGAGATTGGAACCTATCGTGCCCTCGGTGCAGACAAAAGTTTCGTTTCCGCCATCTTTCTTTGGGAGTCGTTGATTTTAAATCTTGCAGCTGCTCTGACAGGCATTGTCCTAAGTTTGATGTTGATCTTCATTATTGGCCCAGGTGGTATCTCGTTACCTTTGATTATCAGCCAGTATCTTGTTGGCGGAGGTCCCCTTCAGATGATCATTACTCCTGGACCCTTTGTTTTCGGTTTGTTACTGGTTCTTGTTGTTTCATTTCTGGCAACACTGTACCCCACTCGGGTTGCAGTTTCAGTTTCACCGCTCAAAGCGATGAGTGGAAAGTAAGGAGAAGTCATGCCCTACTATTTGAATATGGCGTTTAAGAACGTCTTCCGGCAGAAAAAACGCAGCGTCACCTTAGGTGTCAACTATTTTGTTGTCGCTCTACTCCTTCTGCTTATCTTTTCGTTCAGCGAGGGAGTGAAAGCCAACTTTTCTGGAAATCTTATCTCGGTGGCAGCTGGACATATCACAATATCCGGTGAGACGATCACTAAAGGTAAGACTCTTCTGGGGATTGCTGACTACCCTTCCGTAATCCAAGCTTTTAAGGATGAATTCGGCGAATCCGTCACAGTCTTGGCTCGGTATAAACTCACCTCGACCGTCTACAACCGGGGTTTTTCCAAAAGCCTTTCTTTTCAGGGACTAGATACCTCCAGGGATTTGGCACTGAAAGATCAACTCAATTTTCTAACAGGTTCTTGGGAGAGTTTTGTTCAAAATCCGAACGGAGTACTCATCAGTCGTGTGACAGCTGATTACCTGGAGCTCAAGCAGGACGATGAGTTGATTATCTCTACCAGAACACGATTCGGAGCCTTTAACACAGGTACTGTCAAGGTTGTGGGTATTTATGAAAGTGCCAACTACTTTGTCCAGGATATTGTCGTCAGCCATTTCGATTTTCTTCAGTCACTCGATCTGAACGACAAGGCTTCTGCCAGTAATCTTTTTGTGTACTTTGATGTCCCCAAATCTTTTGCAGAAAAAAGAGCACTTATTTTGCCGAGGCTGGAGGCAGCTGGATATATTGCATCAAAACCAGCAAGTGATGGAGCGGCGGTTTCGGTCGTAGCAGCGGCAAGTCCTCAATATAAAATGCTGGGTGAGGATATCAACGAAAAACGACTAACGGTCGCTACCGTCGACGAAGTCATATCCTTGCTTAGTCAGGCTCAGGCGGCAGTCAATGGAGTTGGTTTATTTCTTGCTTCGATCTTGCTCTTTATCATTGCGATCTCAATTTTCATCAATATGCGGATGACAATCAGTGATCGTATTCAGGAGATAGGAACTTTGAGAGCTATTGGTACTGATGTTAAGGACATTATTCTGATGCTTGTAGCAGAAAACGTTTTCTTAAGCTTGGTCTTTGTTATCGGGGGCCTTATGACAGGCCTATTGGTAGTCTTTGGGGTCTCAAATTTCTTGACATTGCCACCTGCTGGTGTCTTGAGTCTCTTTCTTGAGAAGGGTCATTTAGTGTTGGTTCCAACAATATCAAGCCTTCTCACGATTTTGGTCACTATTCTTACTTTTACTGCTTTTTTCTCGTTCTTTCCCGCCCGTCACGGAGGGAAAGTCAAGGCGGCTGTGGCCCTTGGAACTGTCTATTAATAAGGAGAATCCTATGAAACAAATCATCAGATCTATCGGAATGATGGGCCTTTTCCTACTGTTCACTTCAGGGTCTTGGGCGCAGGATGCCAAGTCTTTGATCCAGCAGATGGAAAACAAAATCAATGTTGAAGCATTAGATTTGACTAGTACATTCCAACTTGTTCAAAAAAAATCAGGGGAAGCCGACAGAGTTTTACGACTCAAGATTTTTCGCCGTGACCTCGCTGGAAGGTTCACGATACTTTTTCAGTATCCTGACAGTGAAAAAGGAAAAGGCTATACCCGTACTGGAGATGATCTTTATCTCTACTTACCTTCCACCCGTGAGTTTGTATACAGAAACCGGAAAGATGACGTAGGGTCCAGTGATGTTCGAACTGACCTCTTTGGAAAACAAGATCTATTGAGCCAATACGAACCGAAGATTCTTGGAACCGAGAAAATCTCTAAGTTTGATACTACCGTCCTTGAGCTCAATGCAAAATCGCTCGATGTTAGTTTTCCCATACAGAAGTGGTACATCCGAGTCAGTGATGGTCTACCGATGAAGGTTGAAAATTTCTCAGCCAGCCGCACTCTCCTTCGGACCGTTTACTATGTTGACTATAAGGAAGTAGGACCAGGAAAATTCCTATTCACAAAGTTGATGTCGGTTAACAATCTTGAGAAGGGACAGAGTACCCTCTTGAGCAACCTTGAGATCAGCACATCGAAGATTCCTGATTATACCTTCAGCCAAGCCTTCCTAGAAGAACAAAGTCGGTAAGAGGGATCAATGATGAGTAAAACCCTAACGTTTTCTTTAGTATCCCTTTTGCTTTTATCCATTCCATTATTTGGTCAAGACTCGGAAGACGATATTTTTGCCGAAGGAGTTTTTGATGCTGCAGTTGCTGAGGGCAAAGCATCCGAAGACGCCAACAAACTGGTGTGGTTAGGTGGCACCTCTTTAGCCTCCACAACTAACTTGGTACTACCTACGGAAAGTGGTGGATATGGGAGCAGGTCACTCTTTACAGGAAAAGCGTTCCTTAAGGCAACGAATCCAACAATTGGATCGCTTTACACCTCTTATTCGTACAACCACACTCTTTGGGCCTCAGCAACTAATCCAGGTCTCGAGAGTCTCTATGCTAGCTCGTTTCCCGACCCTGATTCCCCACTTTATCAACTCAGTGAATTCCATCTTTCCTTCGATGTAGGCAAGCTGGTCTTTCTTCGGCTTGGTAATCAGTTGCTCGATTGGGGTGCCAGTGCCATCTGGAGTCCTTCGGACTTTGTTAATCGAAGAAGCACAGATCCCAATGCAGCGCTAGATACTAGGGCCGGCAAGCCCGGACTTCGAGTTCACATACCGTTTTCTGCTGGAAACCTCTTTGTATTTGCCGATGCCAGTCGATCCTTAACCGTTGGTGGAGTACCTCAAGACCTCATCGAAACTGGCAGCCTAGCGTTTAAGACAGACACAACTGTTTTGGGTTGGAATGTGGGCATTGTAGGAAATTTCGGGAAAACTTCCGATCCAAGATTAGGCCTCACAGCTAGCGGTGCATTTGCTGGAATCGATCTTTGGGGGGAATTAGGAGCTGTCTTGCCCCTGGAGGGTTACCGTGGTACCTATTCTACCAGCGTTGGGGGAGAACGGAGCTTTGGTCTGGATTCGGAATGGACTCTGCGGGCAGAAGGATTCTGGAATCCCGATGGAGCAGACAACATTTCTTTGACCCGCACTCTTCTCGCTACTGGAAAGTTTACTCCTTTTTACTGGGGAAAGGCTTATTTCTACGGTGAGTTGCTGAAGAAGAAGCTGCTAGGCCCGGATGTCACGGGCAGTCTTTCGGGAACTTCCAATTTATCTGATCTCAGTTGGACCTCGACTGCCAGCTTGAGGACGACCTTTCCAGGTCTGATTCCCTTCAGTGCATTTGCTCAATATAACGGCGGTGAGCAAGATAGGGAGTTCACCTTAGGTACTGGTTCTGCCTGGACTCTTGGGATCAGAAGTATTCTTGAGTTTTAAACTAGACTCGATCTAGGAAACGTTTGATGGCACCGGTCAGTTCCATTGCAGGAACAAAAGCCCGTCTGGTTTCAGGAACAGATGCCAAAAACAGTTGCCCATAGTTTTTACGGACGAGACGGGTGTCGAGTATAATGACGACACCCGAATCTTCTGTATGTCTGATTAACCTGCCAAAACCTTGTTTGAAGCGTGTAACAGCTTCTGGAAGGCTGAAGTTCATAAAACTGTCCAACCCCCTTTTTTCCAAGTCTTCCATACGGGCGGCAAGCACCGGATCGGAAGGAACACGAAATGGAAGCCTGCAGAGAACAACCAACCTTAAAGTATCTCCTGGGCTGTCGACTCCTTCCCAAAAACTGTCAGTGGCGAATAGCACACTGCTTATCTCAGCCTTGAACCGGGTAAGCAGCTTTCCTCTTTCCTCCTCCCCTTGACGGTAAACACTGATTCCTTTGGCTGCCAACTGCGGATGGACTTTTGCATAGGCTGCTTTCATGCTCTCGTAGTTTGTGAACAATACCAAAGCACTTCCACCGCTTGCCAACAGGATTTCCGGCAGGTAGGCTTCGAGCCGGGCCTGATACGAATCTTGATCCGGCGAGGGGAAGTCAATAGGACAGCCAGTCAGAACTCGGTTGGCATAATCAAAAGGGGAAGGAAAAATCCCGGAAAGTCGACGTTCTTCAGGCACAAGGGACAGCCCAACACGGCTGGACCAAAAGGTGAATTCACCCCTGACTGCCAAAGTTGCGCTCGTCATCAAGATGGTACCATAAGGATCAAACACAGCTTGATTCATCAGTTTATCGATGGTAAGGGGAGAAATGACCAATTCGACATGAACATTTCCGAAACCATCTCTTGCCCGATCAAGCCAATACACACTTCCGGGGTCCTGCTGAAAGTTACGGCATCGATCAATGGTCTTGCTAAGAGAATCCAATCGATTGCCCAAAGTCTTTATTTCCCATACTTCAGGGGGAATTTCTTTCTCGTCTTCCCAAAGCTCGGCTAAACGTTTACAGAGGTCTCCCAATTGGAGCAAAGGCTTCTGGAGAAAAGTCAAAGGAGTCATCAGTCGATCCAGAGCTGCAATTCCTTGCTCACCTGCGAGCCTCAAACTGTAGGAACCATTGAGGGCAGCCAATGCCTCCAAGTTGAAAGAATCGGCTTTTTCTGTCACTTCAGAAATCAGGGTTGGAAATTGACCGAAATCAATGCTGTCAGTTCCCAACCCCTGCAGTGTCAACACGATACCTGAGGCCCGGCCTCTTCGCTGACGGTACAATCGGTTGAGAATTTTCATCAGAAATGGACGGCTGAACTCCGAGCTGAAATAACTGGTGGCACTTTTTTCAATATGGTGAGCTTCATCGAAGACTATTCGTTGAAAGGGCGGCAATATCGCGGTAGCATCCGCACCAAACCCATTCATCCTCAGGGCCAGATCGGCGAATAGAAGGTGGTGGTTGGCCACAAGTAGTCCTGCTCCTGCAGCCTCCTTTCGCGATCGTGCCAGAAAACAACCATCCTTCTGAGCACACCGCATCCCGTGACAAACGTCTTGATCGCTGCAGACCCTACCCCAGAGTGCCTCCTCCGGAAGAAACCCCAACTCTGCAACGTCGCCAGTTTTGCTTATTGCCGACCATTCGGCAATGGCGTTGAGCTGATCGACAGGAATGGTGCTTTCGAAATTCACATCCTTCAGTTCATCGGCTAATCTCGATGGGCAAAGAAAGTTGCGCCGCCCTTTTACAAGAACGGCCTTAACGGCCGTACCCAGCGCTTTTTGTACGAGTGGTATGTCCTTCTCAAACAACTGCTGCTGAAGATTGATTGTCGCTGTACTGACAACCACCCTCTCTTTGTTTTGGCTCACCCATAGAAGTGACGGTACAAGGTAGGCAAAACTCTTACCGACACCGGTTCCAGCTTCGGCCATAACAACACCATCTTCATTAAACCCTCGGGTAAAGAGCTTCAGTAAATCCACCTGACTCGGACGGCTTTCAAAAGAACCCAAGACCTTCTCAAAGCTGCCACCGGGTTCCAGAGGGCCTGCTGTTTCTTCTGCTGGAAGGGGACTGTGGGATGACACCTCAAGTGGCTCGCAGATGGCGTAGCAGTCATTGACGAGGTTATTGACAATCCAGGATCCAATTCCCTGCTGTCCCAAGCCATTGGCAACCTCGAGGTCGGCGTGGGAAGGTTGCAATACACCGGAGGGATGATTGTGGATGACTACATCGCCCTGACGCATATGCTGGGACAGGGCAGGTACCATATCCCGAGTTCCACGGGCAACGGCTTTGACCTCAGAAACCCGATGACCTCCAGGAGCAATACGTCCGACGAAAAGGACTTCATTGCCCCCTGCCCTGGTGATTTCTTCCCTAAGTAGGTCTAGGACCTCAGGAGTAAAACGGTCCCCGAACTCCATTAGGACAAATCTGCCACCAGACCGGTCAAGATGGTCTGGAGCGAGGCTTCGGCTTTTTTTCCGAATTCAACAACCTCGGCATGGTTGAGTTCCGTTTTGCTGATACCCGCAGCGAGGTTGGTGCAAACTGAAATTGCAGCCAGGTCCAGGCCGCAACTTCTTGCAGCAATGGCTTCCGGAACGGTGCTCATACCTACGAGACTCGCACCTAGAACCGAAGCCATCCTCACTTCTGCCGGCGTTTCATAGCAAGGACCTGTGAATCCCATGTACACACCTTCATCAAGAGACTTTCCAAGCTTTTCCTTGGCAATCTTTTGAATTTTGTCTCTGAGAGCCGGGGTGTAGGTGGTTGTCATGTCAAAAAACCTGGGACCCCATTGTGGATCATGGGCTCCCATAAAAGCGTTTGTACCTTGGAAATTGATATGGTCGTTGATCAACACCAATTGGCCGGGAATAAAGTTAGGATTCACACCACCGGCAGCATTCGTCAGAACAATCGTTTTGACACCCCATTTCTTCATCAGAAGAATGGGGAAAACAACCGTGGACATGGGATTGCCTTCATAAAAATGAAACCTTCCGAGAAAGATAGCTGCTTGAGGACCAACCTTCAAGACGCCGCGGTGGCCAGCGACCGTGGGTCGTGGAAACCCTGGGATTTCATGATAGTCCATGCTCACCCCGGGAAAGGCATCGCCGATACCAGAAAGACCAGAGCCAAGGATGATTCCAACAGAGGGAATGGCATCTGTCTTGGTCTTGATATAGGCCAAAGCCTGATCGACGGCGATGGAAATTGCAGTGTCCATGGGAACTCCTTGATGCATCAGAATACTGCTTTTCCCCTCATCTGCAAAGGCCGGTTCGGCTTGACCGGCCCCTTTGGTTTCTGTAGCCTGAGGCTCATGATTGTACTGAAATTCGGCGGGACTTCGGTCCAGGACGCCCAGGCCATGGACCAAGCCCTCGATATCACAGTTCCTTACCTGCCACAGGCACCTCTGCTCGTCAGCTCAGCCATGTCAGGTGTCACAAATGACCTTGTCGCCCTGGTAGAGGCGGTCCGCAACCAGAATTCGGTGGAAGCTACTTCACTACTCGGAGCACTGGAAGCACGCCACAAATCGGTGCTGGCCCAGTGTGCTGAAGGAGTACACCACGAAGAGGCGAAGCTTCTGATGCAAGGGTATTTCACTGATCTGAAGGCATTGGTCAAAGGTTCCATCCTCCTCAATGAGTGTTCGCCTAGGGTTCATGATGCCGTTCTGGCCATGGGAGAGCTCTTGAGTACCTCCATTTTGGCAGCCCGCTGCCGCCAGAGAGGTATCGCGGTAAAACTACTTGATGCTCGGAATCTTGTGGTAACAGACGAGCATTACGGTGAGGCTGCCGTTCTGCATCCTTTGACCCGCAAACGGATACGAGAATCTGTTAAACCCCAGTCGGGTCTTCTTGTTATTACGCAGGGTTTTATCGGAGCCACAGAAAAAGGAGTCACCACGGTACTAGGACGTGGCGGTTCCGATTATTCCGGTTCGATTTTCGGAGCTGCACTCGATGCGGTTGAGGTTCAAATATGGACCGATGTGGATGGAATCATGACCACTGATCCTCGAAAGGTTCCAACGGCTCGTTCCATTCCTGCGATTACTTATGCTGAAGCCGCTGAACTTGCATTTTTTGGTGCCAAGGTTGTCCACCCCGCTACAATTCAACCGGCTGTTGAAAAATCCATCCCTGTTCTTGTTAAGAATACGAAGAATCCCTTGCATCCTGGAACTGTGATCTGCAAGGAAGCACCGGGGCAAGGTTTGAGGGCCATTGCCGGTAGAAAGGGGGCCACCCTGATCACCGTCAGTTCGAGCCGTATGCTCAACGCTTATGGATTTTTGAGGCGGATTTTTGAGATTTTTGACCGTCACCAAGTCAGTGTCGACCTGATTGCTACCAGTGAAGTTTCTGTAAGCATGACGGTGGAAGAAAAGCGCGACCTTTCAATTCTAGTGAATGACCTGGAAACCCTGGGTTCCGTTCGGGTTGAGTCTGGAGTGGCAATTCTCTGTCTGGTGGGACAAGAACTTTGGAAGGACAACCGTCTGGTTGCCAGGGTTTTTGAAGCCATCCCAGATCTTCCTGTCCGAATGATCTCGCTTGGATCCTCGGAGATCAATCTGAGTATGGTCTTGAAGGCCTCCGACCTGGACGCAGCCGTAGCAGCCGTTCACCGAGCCTTTTTTGGAACATGAGGAGATACCATGGACCCTATTTTTGACCGTCTCGGACGTCTGATTCGATCTTTGGGAGTTGACTCCTCAGGTTCTTCCCGGCCCACAAGATCTAGCGACCCCTTGGAACAAGAGGCAGAAGACGAATTGGAGGAATTTCTTCGTACCGGTCGAGATGCGCCTAAGAAGCCGACCAGTCAAGGGGGAAAGGCTTACCAGGAACAGCGCCGCCAGGAAGCTCCGACCAGACCCAGTCCGGATCCAGTTTTAGTCAAAGCTTATACCGCATTAGGTTTGCCTATTACGGCCACTTGGGAAGACATTAACGCGGCTCACCGCACGCTGCTCAAGAAGCACCATCCAGACCGTCATGCCGGTAATGAGACTCTGCTTAAACAAGCTACTGCTCAATCGCAAAAGATCAATGAAGCCTTTCAAGTTCTCAAAAAACACCTAGGTCGATGATTGTGCAGTTGGAGATTACCCCATGGTCGGTTGTCAGACCTCACCTTGAGTGTAGTCGACGTTTCGCTTTTGACTTGGAAGGAGATTTCAACCTTCATCGTTATGGTCGCCGGATCTGTCTTTTTCAGGTCGCACTCGATGATGGTACCTCGTTTCTTCTGGACCCTCTCGAAGAGGGTCCAAACCAGACACCCAACTGGCCGGGCTGGAAAGAAATTCTGGAGTCCCCCAAGATCACAAAAATCATCTGGGCGGCCCAGAACGACATCCGTGTGCTCAAAGCCTGCCATTCTATTCACCTGAGGGGGGTGTGGGATCTTTTTGATGCCGCATGCCTAGCGGTGACTCCCCGCCCCTCACTGCCACTCTTGGTACAGACCTTCCTCGGACAAACAATAGAAAAGGCAGAGTCTCTTCAAACAAGCAATTGGAGTGACCGGCCACTTTCAGACTCACAGCGTGCCTATGCTTTACAAGATGTGTTGTTTCTTTTGGCACTGGCCGATGCATTGGACCCGTTGCTCGATGAGAAGAAAAAGCGTGATTCCTTTTCAACACGGATGCAGGCAGCGGAACAGTATGTTTTTCAAGACCACCTTGAACCTTGGAAAAGGCTGAAAGGTGCAGGAACACTGGATCCAGAACAACAATACCTGCTTGAGCAGATTTGGCACCGTCGGGAAGCACAATCTCGGGCCCTCGATTTGGCTCCCTGGAGGCTGCTTCCACCCGAGGAAATGGTCTTTTGGGCCAGAGAGAGAAGGTTTTCTGGTTTTGTCCCGATTGACCCCCGCTGGGTCGATGAGTAAACTCCCGTTAACCATGAGAGATCTCGACCCTCAACACGATTTTCAAAAAACGATTCATCTCCTGGAAAGTGAAGTAGTTTTGCTAAGGGAAAAGAATCTCAAGCTCACGCAGCATTTGGATCGACATTCCCAACGACATCAGGAGATGGAAAGGAGACTCAATCTTCATCCCATTTCTGGATTACCAACTCATTATCGAATGGACCAGGATGTCCCTGTACTCCTGGACAAATGGAAGGAGAATCCATCCATTAAAATGGCATTTCTCCTAATTCAACTCGATTCCCAATACGACATGATCAAGAGGACACTCAAAGCGAGCGTTGGGGAATGGATCCTCTATCAGATCAGTGAACGTTTGAGAGAAATCGCCGGAGAAGATGGTTGGCTTTATCATACGAGGGACAACGAATTCCTGTTGATCCGGTCTTTTGATAGTTCGATGGATTTTCGGACTCTGAAACGAGTCATCGGTACAAAAATCGCCGAGCCTCATTTGTTTTCCGGGTTCAATCTTACGTTGGGAAGCCATACCGGGGTGAGTCAGTTTCCCCAGGACGGCTACGAAAAGTCGAGCCTTCTGCATTATGCCGATGTTGCATTAGGTTATGCTCAGGAGCACAAAAAACAAGTAGCTGTTTACGAAGCAGAGCTGGAAGACCGTGTTATTGAAAGAATGGACCTTCAGAATGCCATCATCAAAGCGATAGAAGCTCCCGCGTTAAGGGAAATCAGTCAACAGTTTGAGCTTCTTTTCCAGCCTAAAGTCACATTGAAGTCGGTTGAAGGCTCTTCATTAATCGTGGAGTCGGTGAGCGCCGAGATGCTGATGCGATGGAACCATCCGACAAAAGGTCCGGTACCACCTTCCCGTTTTATTCCTGTTGCCGAGGAAACTGGACTGATCATGCCCATCGGTAAATGGAGCCTTTATCAAATTGTGCGGAGAATTCAGGGGTGGTCGGGTACGGCTCTCGAAAAGCTCGTCATTTCTATCAATATCTCTCCCCGGCAATTTCGGTCATCCGAACTTGTCGAATTGCTGGAAAAACATCTCTCGGAGAACCCGGAATTAGCGAGACAGCTTGTTCTTGAGGTAACGGAAACCAGCTTGTTTGAAGACCCATTTCTAGCCATGAAGAGCTTGGGAGATTTCAACCGGCTCGGACTGAAAGTTTCGGTGGATGACTTTGGTACCGGATACTCATCCCTGAGCCACCTCCATAAATTCACACTAGACGAGATCAAAATTGACCAGTCGTTTGTACGGGGTTTCCCAGAAAATCCCCAGGATGTAGCCATCATCCGTTCCTTGGTTTCGATAGCCAAGGAACTGAATCTCAACCTTGTTGCCGAAGGTGTAGAGCGGGCTGACCAGGTCCGTGAGCTGTTTCATCTCGGTTGCCGAACAATTCAAGGGTATGTGATCGCAAAACCCATGTCTGAAAGCGATTTGAGCCTGTTTGTCGAGAACTTATCTGCCAATAACTGGGTCTTGAAGGTTTAAGGGTCAAATCTCTTTCGGTTCCTCAGGTTCTCCACCCTCAGAAAGGAGGAAGTCTTTGTACAATTGTTCCACTTGTTCATGGAAAGAATCCTCGGCCTCAAGGCGTCCCCAACCCTCCTGAACCTGTTCTGCGTAACCGAACAAAGCCTCACCATTGCGCTTGATTTTGTGAGGTATTCCTTCTTCTGTGAGAATCCCTGACAAGGCCTGCGCTTGAATCTGGTTGTCCAGCGGCCAGTACCGGGTGGCTTTGGGGGTGAGCCAATCACGAAAACTATCGAGCAGTGCCATCATACTTCTCCTGGGGATGCCTCGTCCCGCGCTTCATCTTCAGACAATGCCGTGCCTGTTCGGACAAATTTAGCGCCGTTTGTCTCTTTGGTTGTCAGCCGGACACCGAGAGCCTTGACGCCTTTTACCAGGTATTTATTCACTGGAAAGGTTTCTTCCAAAATTCTAAGAAGAGGTTTCTGCTTATAGTCGAGGTGGACGCTTACATTTTCTTTGGTGGTCATTTTAATCAACTGGGCTTTCTCAGGCAGGATTTCATATTCCTTGTCGAGGATATAACCTTCGATCTGAAACCGTTTGAGGTAGATGTAACCCGTTTCACCCTCACGGTACAACACAGAAAAGACAATCTTCTCCAGCTCTTCTTTGTCCGCATCGTAGACTGCCAAGACACTTTTCCCTACAAATTTCTTCTCAGGGACTCGGATGATCGCATAACGCAGATCTTTTTGGAGTAATAGTACGCGATCAAGTTCCGACACTTCCATCTGGATTTCACCGCCCGTTACCCCCCAGCCAAGATATCCAGTCGTTTTGTCATATCGTAATTTCTTGTCCCGAATCATCACGTCCTTTGCCGCCAACTTTTTGAAGCTGGTGGGTTTTGTCAACCGAGGTGCCTGTGCCACAGGTTTTTTCAGCACTTCAGCGAGAAAGGACAAAGCGTAGTCTGTCAAGTTGGCCAGATGATGCTTGATTTCCTTAAGGCGTTTGTTAATCGCCTCAACTTCCTGCCGGTTCTTGTTGATGTCGTACAGGGAGATTCGCCGGATGGGAATTTCCAGTAGATGTTTAATATCATCTTCCGTGACAGGACGGATGAGTTCTTTTTTGAAGGGCTCAAACCCGGTTTTCACCGCATCATAGACGGCTTCCTGTGTTTTCATTTCCTCCATGCGCTTGTAAAGTCTTTCCTCAATGAAAATGCGTTCCAAGGTCCTCAAATGGAGCTTATCTGTGAGTTTTCGTTGCTCGAGTTCTAGTTCCTTTTTTAGGATGGCAATCAGATTCTTAGCGTGGTATTCAATAACTTGAGTCACCGTCATCTGAACAGGTAGATTTTCATGGACAACCAAAAGGTTGACCGAAATGTTCATCTGACAATCGGTGAAGGCGTAGAGAGCCTCGACAATCTCATGGGTATAAACGCCGCGGGGCAACTTGATTTCGATTTCTACTTTGTCAGTGGTAAAGTCTGAGAGCCCTGCGATTTTCAGCTTGCCTTTTTTGGCTGCGTTTTCAATGCTGGCGATCAGACTTGCCGTGGTGGCACCGAAGGGGAGTTCCCTGACAACAATACGTTTGTCATCACTGGTATCAAGTTTGGCACGAACCAAAACACTGCCGGCCCCATCACCATAGAGTGCGGCGTCCATCAGACCGCCGGTAGGAAAATCAGGTAGAAGCTGAAAGCTTTCTCCCTTCAGACAAGCCATCAGGGCATGTACGACCTCCCCCAAGTTATGAGGGAGAATTTTCGTAGCCATTCCAACGGCGATTCCTTCTATCCCTTGCAGAAGAACAATCGGCAGTTTAGCCGGAAACGTAATCGGTTCCCGGTTGCGGCCGTCATAGCTTTCGGAGTACTCGGTGATCTCAGGATTGAATAGAACCTCTCTGGCGAGGGGGAGCAGACGGCATTCGATGTACCTACCGGCAGCCGCTTCGTCACCGGTAAAAATATTGCCAAAATTTCCCTGGCGGTCGATAAAAAGGTCTTTTTGTCCCAGATTCACCAGCGCCTCGTAAATTGAGGCGTCACCATGGGGATGGTACTTCATGGTATGGCCGACCACATTCGCCACTTTGTGAAACTTACCGTCGTCCATTTCAATGAGGGAATGCAGGATACGCCGTTGAACTGGCTTGAGGCCGTCGTCAAGATGGGGGATGGCCCGTTCCTTGATCACATAACTGGCGTACTCGAGGAAATTGTCGTTGAAGAGCTTTTGGACGTATGCCATTACCTTAGGTTCTCCATGATGAACTGGCGCCGGTTGGGAGTATTTTTACCCATATAGAAGTCCAGGGTTTCACCGATGGTCTTCAGGGTCTGGATGTTGACGTCAACAAGACGGATATCCTTACCGATGAACTGACCGAATTCGCTGGGACTGATCTCACCGAGTCCTTTGAATCGAGTCACCTCGGATCCGGCAAGTTCGGCAGTAGCCAGATCGCGTTCTTTGGCATTGTAACAGTACTTGGTTGTCTTTTTGTTGCGTACCCTGAAAAGAGGAGTTTCGAGAATAAAAACCCGGCCAGAAACGACCAACTCCTCAAAGAAATTAAGAAAGAAACTCATCACAAGGTTGCGGATATGGAAGCCGTCTGTATCGGCATCGGTGGCAATGACGATTTTGCCATACCGCAGAGCTTCAACATCATTCTCAATACCGAGTGCCATCATCAGATTATACAGCTCTTCATTTTTGTATATCTCAGTACGTTTTTTTCCATGGAGATTCTCAGGTTTACCCCGCAAAGCATAAATTGCCTGATTGTAAACGTCACGGCAGGTGATCATCGAACCCGCAGCGGAATTGCCTTCGGTAATGAAAATCATCGATCCCGCCCCTTTTTCTCCGTCCTCGAGGTGGTGTTTGCAGTCTTTGAGCTTGGGAATATTGAGGGCGATCTTTTTGGCGGCTTCTTTCGCTTCTTTCTTGACTGAGTTGAGCTCTTTTCGAAGTTTCTCGTTGGAAATAATCCGATCCTTCAAAACACGGGCTGACTCAGGGTTTTTGTGGAGAAAATCGACGATGGCTTCACGGACCTCCTGAAGGATCCAGGCTCGAATATCGGTATTGCCCAATTTGTTCTTGGTTTGACTTTCAAAAATGGGGTTTTTGACTTTCACTGCTACGGCACCCGCGATTCCCTCACGGACGTCCAGACCGTTGTAGGTCTCCTTGTAGAAATCATTGATTCCCTTAAGTTGTGCTTCACGGAAAGCAGAAAGGTGGGTGCCCCCGTCACTGGTATACTGACCATTGACAAAGCTAAAGTAGGTTTCACCGTAACTTTCCGTGTGTGTGAATGCAAATTCGATGTGCTGGCCTTTGTACCAGGTGATCGGGTAAGCCATCTTGTCACCGATCTCAGCACCCAAGAGGTCAAGCAAACCATTCTTCGCCTCAAACTTCTCTTTGTTGAAGTAAAGCTTCAAACCGGAGTTGAGACAGGCATAATTCCACATCCTTTGCTGGATGAATTCGGTATTGAACTTAAACTCTCCGAAAATGGCTTTGTCCGGGATAAATTCAACATATGTCCCATTTGGTTCATTTGTCTTGCCCGTTTCTTCTTTTAAAAGCTTCCCTTGGCTAAACACGGCCTGGAAGTACTCTCCTTCCCGGTAGGACTGCACCAGAAAGTGTCCTGAAAGTGCATTGACGGCCTTGGTACCAACGCCATTGAGACCTACGGAAAACTGAAACACATCGTCGTTGTATTTGGCACCGGTATTGATAATGGAAACAGCAGCAACGACTTTCCCTAAAGGAATTCCACGACCATAGTCTCTCACTGCGGCCTTTTCCCCTTCGAGGGTTATGTCAATCCGCTTTCCGAAACCCATGATGTATTCATCGATCGAATTGTCGACGACCTCCTTGAGAAGGATATAGATTCCGTCATCCAGGTTGGAGCCGTCACCGAGGCGGCCGATATACATACCAGAGCGAAGCCGGATGTGTTCCAGGGAGCTCAGCGTTTTGATGGTACTTTCGTCATAGACAGCAGGCAGATCTTCTTTTGCCATGGATTCCCTTTTTCGTTATCTGCGGGGACTGAGTTGCTGGAGTTCTCTGACTCCACTTTGGATGGTATCTCGCAATCGGTCTGCCAAGGCATCCTCTTCAGGTCCTTTCAGGTTGACAGTATCGACGGGCGGATGAAACTTCACGCCGATCCATGTGGGATTCGGACGGCCCTTCTTTTCCAGAATGCGATAGGCCCCATGGATGGAGACGGGAACCGCCATGGCCTTCGCCTTGGTGGCTAATTTCACTCCACCCTTGCGGAACGGGAGCATCTCGGGACCTTTGCTCCTGCGCCCCTCAGGAAAGATAACCATCGGGTAACCCTTTTTTACTCGGTCGGCACCGTAAAGAATGGCCTTCATTCCATCTTTGAGACTGTCCCTTTTTAAGAAATAGCAGCCAAGTACCATCATCCAGGTGCGTATGACCGGAATCTGCTTGAGGTCGGCCTTGGCGATAAAACCAACGGCTTCAGGTGTTGCCGCCATCATGACCAGGGTATCGGCGTAGGCCTGATGATTGACGATGTAGCAGTAAGGCCGGCCGACAGGAATATTTTCACGACCTTCCATATGGAGTTTCGAACCCGTACTGAACAGCAAAAACCGGCCGATCATACGGCTGATGGCTCCCAGATAGAAATGCGCCTCACGTTGCCGTCCTAGGATCCGGAGAAGGAACAACGGGATAAACGACACCATAAAGAGACTGATCACCAGGAAAAAGGCCAGACCATAAATGATCGAAAATAGAATCATGGTCCCCTCCCATTAAACCATTATCCAGGCCCCTGGATTCTTGTCAATTTCCCCTGTATCTTGACAGCAGGAGAAGTTATGCGTATCCGCTACAATGCCCCGTTCACCCTTACCTTTTCCCTTGCTTGTACCGCCGTCCTTGCTCTCAATCAGTTTGTGGTACCCGATCTGATCAAAACTTGGTTCACGGTTGGGGGCCAAGGAAGTTTTCAAGCTGGAGATTGGGTTTCGTATGTCCGGCTGTTCAGTTATAGCCTTGGGCACGCGGATTGGACCCACCTGCTAGGCAACCTTTCTTTCATCTTGCTTCTCGGGCCTATCCTTGAGGAAAAATACCAGACCCCAACCCTCATCATCATGGTTCTCGTAACGGCCCTGGTAACGGGCATTGTCAATGTGTTGTTCTTCTCCACTTCCTTGGTGGGAGCTTCGGGAATCGTGTTTCTCATGATTCTTCTGGTGAGCTTTGCAAACGTTCGAGCCGGCGAAATTCCTTTGACCTTTGTGGCGATCTTAGCACTGTATCTTGGTAAGGAAGTCTTTGAAGCCTTCCAGAACGACAATGTCAGCCAGTTTGCCCACATCGTTGGGGGAATTTCCGGCAGTATTTTCGGTTTTATCGCCCTGCGTTTTCAAGAACCAGCTGTTAAGAGCTAGGCCGCTCCTGGTTCTCATTGCTGGTTGCCAACTCATAGGCTCCTTCGACAGTGCCGGATTTGTATTCATCAAACGCAGAGAACGGACTGCGTCGACGAACAGGAAGATAGAAAGGAAGACAGCCAAGAACTAGAAGGGTGCCGACGGCCAGCGTACCAAGAGAAAACAGAACCAGCCCTTCTGCCCAGGCATCGCCCCAAGCCTTGCCTAACCCTTTTACCGATACCTTGTCATCTTGAAAACGTACGCCTAGAAGACGTCCCGATATCGCTAATACCTGTCCAGTTACTAGAAATCCGATGATTAAAACAACCAATCCCATAGAAGGGTTCGAAGGAATGGCAACAGGCACTGCCAAGGCTGCTAAAAACGGTACTGTAACGCAAAGATTGACGATCAGAAACGCCCCTAGATTTTTGAGTTTGTAATGCCGGCAGAGTTTTTTCAAAAGTGTCAGCAGGATGCCCACCTTAATGGAAAATCAACTCTGTCGCCAAGTCTTGTCCCAGATCCCAGCGTCTCCAAGACAGAGGGCGTGGGGCTTGGGCGAGAATGCGTTGACCCAGATCACCGACAGCCTCGATTCCCTTTCCCAAAAGGAAGGGAGCTGTGACTACCACCACCCGATCCACCAGATCCGCTGCCAAAAATGCCGTAAGCACTGCGGCTCCTCCTTCCACAAAAAGAGTCCCGATTCCCCTTGTTTTCAAATCGCTCAATACCATACCGAGGTCCAGACGGTTTTGCCTGAGTGAAACAGGGACTACTGTGACACCAAGGTTCACTAAGGGTTGCAGACGCTCTTGGGGAGCGGCAGGACCAGAATAGATGACCGTGGGTGCTTCGTGGATGCCGACTACCAACGCTGAGTTCAGCGGAGTTCTCAACTGAGAATCGAGGACAACCCGAAGCGGGTTCCGACCTCCCGGTATCCGGCAAGTCAATCGGGGATTATCTTTCAACACTGTTGTGACTCCAACCAAGATCGCCTGATTGTCTCTCCGCAACTGATGTGCGAAGTTCAAGCTTTCCGGACCACCGATCCATTGGCTGTCCCCTGTCAACGTTGCCAGACGTCCATCGAGTGTCTGAGCCCAACTTAGGGTCACATAGGGTCGTTCCATGAATACTCCTTGGTATAAAATGACAGGGACGTAGACTTTTGACCAGACAAACCGTATTTTTCTAGGGGAGACCGAGTAACATGATTGAATCGGCGTATCGTAACCTCGACCGTAAACTGAATGGCCGCCCTGATTTTCTTGATGAAAGTGAATATTTAGGCATCCCACACGATGATGATTTGGTCATGGTGGCCCGGGCCCACTTACCAACCACGCATGGAGACTTTGAAATTGTTGGTTTTTATGAACCTTCAACAGGAAAAGAACACACAGCTATCATAAAGGGTGATGTCACAGGCAGGACGGATGTTCCGCTTCGAGTCCATAGTCAATGCCATACTGGTGATGTGCTGGGCAGTCTTCGTTGTGATTGTCAGGCCCAACTTGAAGCTGCCCTTGATTTTATGGGGAAACAGGATTTCGGAGTTGTCCTCTATCTCATTCAAGAGGGCCGGGGTATCGGGCTCTTGAACAAAATCAAAGCGTATCAGCTTCAAGACCTAGGTCTCGACACCATCGAAGCCAATGTCTACCTGGGTTTTTCTCCCGATGCCCGAAAATATGCCAGTGCTGCACGTATGATTGTTCTCTTAGGTATCCAAAGCATCGCATTATTGACCAATAACCCAGAAAAAATTCAGGGTCTGGAGACGGAAGGAATTGTCATAACACGCAGAATTCCTCTGATTATTCCCGAGAACCCCCATAGCAAGAGTTACCTAGAAACAAAAAAAAATCACATGGGCCATCTTTTCTGAAAGTGCCCCAGGAGAACACCTCATGGAATGGAAAGCTAGTCACATCCTTGTCAAAGACCGTAATTTGGCTCAAAACCTCTTGATCAGAATCAAACAGGGGGCTTCTCTTGAGTCTTTAGCCAGGGAGTTTTCAACCTGCCCCTCAAAAAGTCAGGGAGGTGATTTAGGCTGGTTCGGTCCTGGAAAAATGGTTCCTGCTTTTGAGTCAGCCGTCAAGCGCCTTGGTGTTGGCAGTATCAGCGATGTGGTTCAATCCTCTTTTGGTTACCATGTGATCAAAGTGACAGGAAAACGGGAGTAGCCCCCTGGCAGTTGTTCTGGCTCGCCTCGACAGAGCGCCGTCTGTTTTTGAACTTGAGGTTGAAAGAGAAGGACTGGAATATCAATGCGGAGACTGTGTACTCCTCATTAGGAGTGATCAAGTCGATTCACGGTCCTACTCTTTCTCGTCACACCCCGATGAGCGCGTTTTGCGGTTTCTCATTCGGAAGCTTGAAGGAAAAAATGATTCTTCTTCATTTAGTCAATGGCTTGAAAGTTTGAAACCAGGGGACCAGGTAGGTGTGGGAACTCCCTTTGGCTGGTTTCACCCGGGGCAATCCAAACAGGAGGTTTGGTTTGCCACTGGAACAGGGATTTCACCGTTTCTGGCAGTACTGAGTGCCCGGCAGCCGGTTCAGCCTCTGGCCTTCTGCATTGGTGCTCGTGACCCTGAAGAGGCAATCAACAGGGTATGGCTGGAGCAGAGAGCACCCGTTCATTGGGCTTTCAGCCGGATTTCAGAGAAGAACCTACCCCAAAGAAAAGTTACTGATTTGGCTGCAGATGTTCCCGTCAATGAGAAAATCTGCTATTTTTTGTGTGGTAATCAGCGGATGATCCTGGCTGTTTCTGAAATATTGCGAAACCGTGGGGTAGCCCCTTCACAGATTCATGAGGAGTTGTTCTATCAATGAGTGAACGTGTTCCCAAGCCTGAATGGCTTAAGGTGGCCGGCCGGCGCAATGATGAATTTCGTGATCTTCGTGTTGCGCTCAAAGAACGAGGTTTGTCCACGGTCTGTGCCGAAGCCAACTGTCCCAACCTTACCGAATGCTGGAGTCAGAAAACGGCCACCATTATGATTCTTGGCGATACTTGTACCCGGGGTTGCCGGTTTTGCAATGTAAAGACAGGAAACCCTAGGGGAGCACTGGACCTGAAAGAGATTGTTCATACCGTCGAAATGGTGGGTATGATGGGTCTCAATTATGTTGTTCTGACGAGTGTGGACCGGGACGATCTCCCCGATCATGGGGCCGCGCATTTTGCTTCTGTCGTCAGAGCCATCCATAAGACTTATCCCGAAACCAAAGTGGAAACCCTGGTGCCGGACTTCGGTGGGGACCAGGATCGGATGGGAATTCTTGCAGCATCGCGACCTTATGTTGCTGCCCAGAACCTCGAAACAGTACGAAGACTCACACATCCTGTCCGTGACGTGAGGGCTGGTTATAACACTACCCTAACCTGTCTGGAATTCTACAAGAAGCAAGACCTGATCACCAAGACCAGTTTAATGGTCGGTTTGGGTGAAACCTTTGACGAGCTTTCCGAGACTCTCGACGATTTGAGGTCCGTCGGTACCGACATTGTCACTTTTGGACAATATCTTCAACCGACCAGAAATCATCTGGCGGTCGAAAGACACTACTCTCCCGACGAATTCCTTGAACTGAAGCATCTGGCTTATAAAAAAGGATTCCGTTTTGTTGCTTCGGGCCCGTTGGTCCGATCAAGCTACCGGGCTTCTGATTTCGATGCATCGATCCCATTGGAGGCCATCCATGGCTGAATTGCGTTATACCAAGAATGGAGAATGGGTTCGCTTTGACGGAACCCGTTGGACAGTTGGATTGACGACTCCCGTGGTAAACGATCTTGGCGATGTGACTTTTGTGGAGCTTCCGTCCATCGGTCGCTGTATTGTTGCCGGTGAAGCCGTCTGTGCCCTGGAAGCTGTGAAAGCCGCAGCTGACTATTATGCACCAGTGGGAGGACGAATTGTGTCCGTCAACTCCCAACTGGTTTCCGAACCTCAGCTGCTCAACACCAGCCCGGAGAATACGGCCTGGATCTTCGCTCTGGAAGAGGTTTCCTCTGAAGAATGGGGAGCTTTGATGAACGGAGAACAGTGGAAGGACTGGGAGGCGGGCCGCTGAACCGCTCCTGGAGGCTGATCATCACGGAGGGTGCCAGCGGTGCATGGAACATGGCTCTTGATGAAGCACTCGCCGAATCGGTCCGAGCAGGGGGAAGCCCCTTTCTGCGGTTCTATTCCTGGATTCCAGGAACCTTGAGTCTAGGAAGGTTCCAGAACCTGAGTACGGGCCTTTCTGAGGCAGCACGTACAGTTCCCAGGGTGCGCAGGCCAACTGGCGGTGGTGGCATCTGGCACGACCAGGAATTGACCTACAGTCTGGCCTGTCTTCAGAGTCATCTTGAGGTTCAGGGAGTGAAGGCATCCTTTGAAAAACTTTGCGGTTTTCTCTTGGATACCTGGGCCCAATTCGGTTGGAACGCCCAGTTTGCCAAAGACCAAATTATCAAAAAGGAATCACTTGGCGTTTTCACGCCAGCCTGTTTCGCGGGTCAAGAAGAGTATGACATTTTGGTGGATGGAAAAAAACTTGGTGGAAATGCCCAGCGCCGCGAAAGAGATTCGATCTTCCAACACGGCTCTGTTCCATTAACGTTGAATCGTACGATATTGGAACAGCTGTTTTTACCGGGCTTTCGTCCCGATCCGGAAACAACCACAGATCTTGCGGAATTGGGTTGGAGCGGCTCGCTACAGACACTGACAAATCGCTTAGCGGCCTCCTTCGAGGCTCGCCTAACCCTCAATCTTGCCGTTTCTATGCCATCAGAAACAGAATTGGGAAGGGCTAAGGTTTTGATGGAAGAACGTTACGGGAATTCGAATTGGACCGAAACAGGCGGCGGAAGTCTCCGCTGAAGCAGCTGGGCGTACGTCTGGTGTTCAATTTGGTCCGGCCCCACATTCAACGATTCCAGTGCCGCGAAAAGCTTCTGACGGGCTTGGTCAACACGGATCTCGTCTGACTCATCGGGCAAAAGCAGTTCAAACTCGGCAAACCATCCCAGCTGAGAAACGGTGCCGACTTCAATAAGGACCGGTCCCCACCGCCAAGCCTGTCCCTTTTTATTTTTAACATACCAGAGTCGAAAGCCAAGACTCTGGGCGAAGTCGCCGAAAGCTTTGGGGTCATCAATCCCGAACTCGATTTCCCGGCTGACCTCAATGCCGTCATTCAAGGTCTTTTCTTTACGGCAAATCGTATAATGTCCATTCGACTCCCGCAAACGGAACGAACCTGATGAACCGAGGTAATAGGTGTCATGTTTCGAATAAGGCCCTTCTGCGACGGCAAGAGTCCTCAGGCGGTTCTGAAATTCCAGAGGGTCATTTAGTCGGATCTTCAGTTCAATTTCTCTGGCCATCGACTTTCCAAAGTTCTTCAAGCTCAATACGCTCAAACCGGTAGGTCGAGGCACAGTTATGACAGGTTGTTTCCAGAGGTATCGGGCCGTCGGCCAGAATCTCCGTTTTGTCTTTTTCAGGAAGCCCACCCAAAAACTTTCCGAATTTGACCTTGGAACAAGGACAAAAGAACTCCACTCGATGTGAAGCAAGGATTTTGGGTTCAAAGTCAGAAAACCAGAAACCCAAAAGAGCCGATGGGTCATGGCCTTCTGCCGCATTTTCACCGATGCTGGGAAGTTCATACAACCTCTCCACCATCGATTCCCACCTGCCAAGGTCATAACCAGGTAAGGCTTGAAGGAGCAAACCGCCTGCACCCATGCATTGGCCTTGTCGGTCAAAAGGCAGACTTAGCACGAAAGCAGTCGGGATCTGTTCAGAAAGGTCATAGTAATGTGCCAGACTTTGGGCCAGTGAAGCAGGAACATACTCAACCGTACCGGTCATGGGTTCCAAACTCTTCTCAAGAAAGCGGGTTACCGATAAAAACCCTTTGCCTAGAATCTGGGACATCGAAGGTTCTTCCCATTCTGAGGGAATCAAAAAAGGTTGATTCGTCAGAGAGCCGCGCACTTCACCATAACAGTTGGCATCAACAGTGAAACCGCCAGCCGGTCCATCGACTGTAATGGACAGATTCAACCGGTCATCACCTTTGAGAGTGGAAGCCATCAGAAGTGCCGCCAGATACCCTTGTCCCAGAACGTAAGTTTCAATAACCCCTAATTGATGATTAGCGGCCATTTCACGTAAAACCAAGTTACCTTGCACATAGGCACCACGGATCCGGCCGTTATCGGCCACAAACTTGGTGAGCCGGTCACCGGCCCGGGCAAGAAGGTATGCTTTATCGCTGAGGGGCAACTTCGTTTTGATCATGCGCGCAAAGATACAACGGGAGCTACGTTCGGGCAACCAGGGTTCCCTCCAAAGAGAAGGGAACAGCAGACTCAATATGCACGTCGACAAAAGTACCAACCAGAGAAAGATCAGTTCCAGCAAAACGAAGCGAGATTTTTCCTTCAGTTCGTCCGGACAAATACCCTTTTTTCCTGTCAGGTTTTTCAACAAGAACTTTGAGGATTCTTCCTACGAGAGTCTGGTTGTACTCAAGGCTGGTTTCTCTCAGAACCTGTGTCAGAACCTGCAGCCGCTCTTTCTTTGTTTCGCCAGAAACATCGTCCTCCCAACGTGCCGAAGCGGCACCTGGTCTTGGACTGTATTGGGCGATAAAAGCCATCTGATAGCGAAATTCCTTCATTGCAGTGAGGGTGCTCTGAAACTGTTGATCGGTCTCTCCAGTAAATCCCACAATGATATCGGTAAACAGGGTTGCATGCGGTAAAAGCCGGCGCACGTCGGCAATCAGTTCCCGATACCTGTCCATGGTATGGTGGCGGTTCATTCGGATCAGCACATGATCGTCACCCGATTGAAGCGGCAGGTGAATCAGCTTAGCCAAAACAGGATAGCGTGCTATTGTCTGCAGCACTTCCCTGTTCATGTCTCTGGGATGGGGAGAAGTGAAGTACGTCCAGAACTGATAGCCACCGGCTTCACCAAATTGCCCGATTTCCTCGAGAAGCTGGTTGAAAGTGAGCTCTGCACCATTTTTGTCCAGGCCGTAGGAATTGACGTTTTGTCCAAGCAGATGGATCGACTTATAGCCCTTTTTCACCAAAGTTTTCACTTCTTCCAGAATATCGGCGGAAGGGCGGCTGACTTCCCTTCCCCGTGTATAGGGCACAGCACAGAAGGTACAGAACTTGTCACAGCCGTTTTGAATGGGAATGAAGGCTTCAAACGTCGATGAGTAAACCGGCGCCACTTTCCAGAATGGTTCGAGAGCAGAGCCTTGAACGATGACGTTGCCTTCAAACTGTGAGAGTGGAGTTACAATGCCATACTGGCGGAAGAGATCGGGTACCTTTAAGAGGTCTTCGATGGAAAAGACAAGGTCAAAACGATCCAGGAATTTTTCATGGTCGGCTGGCAGAATGCATCCCGAAACAAAAGTGATCAAGTTCTCTGAATTCTTACGCTCGTTCCACTCATGGATTTTGGTATAAACCCGGTCAATGGCCTTCTGTCTCACGGAGCAGGCCACAATGCCCAGCACTTGAGCCTCCCGTTCCACATCGGTTCGTTCCAACCCCATTTGACCGAATACAGACTGAACACGCTCGGAATCAGCCTGATTCATCTGACAGCCGAGGTTCATGATAAAATACTTCAACACAACTCCTAGAAATAAACCTCGGTATAGATCTGATCGGAAGATACGCCTTCAGCCCTCAGAAGGTCAAAGGCTTCGTAAATCATATCGCAGTTTCCACAGAGGAACGCATGGGTTTCGGGAGAGATTGGCATTGTCACCAACCGTTTGGTAAGCCGTCCATGAAATGTCCCGCCGTTCTCACGACTGACACAGGTTATCACCCTGCCAGGGGCAAAACCGCATGATAATGCCAAATCCGCAACTTCCCTTACGCCATGGAGCAGAGTGTACTCGAGGTCGGGCCGTGTGGCGACAAAACTGTGAAAGGGACTGATTCCTGTACCTGTCGCTAAAAACAGCAGTGGTTTACCGGTCACACGGGCTGGTTCCAAAGTGAAATAACCAAATGGTCCATCGACATGGATCAAGTCACCAGGGAGCAACCCTGCCAGACGCTGGCTGACGAGCCCGCCGTCGACTTCTTTCACCAATACAGTCAGTTGGGCTTCCGCCTCACCCGAGTAAATGGAGTATTCCCTTTGTTCTCTCGAACCGGGAACTCGTAGACTCAGATACTGCCCTGTTTGAAAAACCAGTCCTGCCCGCTCAAAGCTCAATAAAAAACAGCCGGATCCCAGCCGTTGATTGGCCAGAACCCGGACGTCAGAGGACAAAGCTTGCATAGGCTCCTATCAGAAGGTGTCGAAGTCGTCGTTCAGAATGATATCGTTGGCGGGAACAGGCTTTGGTCCCGTAGGTCCCTTCGGCCCTGAGGCTGGTTTTGCAACAGCTGACGGGCCTTTCTTTGCAGCGGGTGTTGCAGGTGTCGGTTTCGAAGGACCCGTGGGCGCGGACGCATGATGGGGCTTTCTGGAATCCGTTGCCTGTGACCGTGCCATCGCTTTTTCCAGAGCCTCGTCGCTGAGCTGGAACCGGCTGATCATAACCTTGAGCTGCTGCGCCTGACCGGAGAGTTCTTCGCTTGCAGAGGCGCTCTCTTCGGCGCTGGCCGTGTTCGACTGGGTGACCTGATCGATCTGGTCGAGTCCGCCGTTGATCTGCCCCATGGCACGGGCCTGTTCCTGGCTCGAAGCGGCGATCTCTTCCAGGAAGTCGGACACCTTGTTGGCATTGCCCAGAATGCCGTTCAACTGATCGCCGGTTTTCAGCGCAGTGATGTTGACATCCTGAATGTTGCGGATCGATTCCTCAACCATCCGGGTTGTTTCATTGACGGCCGTCGCAGAACGGACTGCCAGGTTGCGGACTTCTTCGGCGACGACGGCGAAACCCTTGCCGTACTTGCCAGCGCGGGCCGCTTCGACGTTGGCATTCAACGCCAGCAGATTCACCTGGAAGGCAATATCATCGATGGTCTTGACAATGGTCTTGGTCTCTTCGGAACTCTTGGTCATCTTCTCCAGCAGGGCCATCAAGTCCTTCATCTGCTGGTTGCCCATCTGGGCATTTTGCGAAGCTTGTTTGGCCAACTGGGTAGCGGTCATGGCATTTTCAGCATTTTGCTTCGACTGGCTGTGGATTTCGTTCGCACTGGCAGAAATCTCTTCCAGACTGGAGGCTTGCTCGGTCGCACCCTGGCTGAGGCTCTGGGCAGCTGTCGACACCTGGTCCGATCCACTGGCCATCTGATCGACGGCAACGTTCACCTGGGTCAGAATCTCATTCAGGCTTTCTTGCATTCTCTGCATCGACCGGCCTAAACCGTCGTCGTCACTTGCCAGTGGAATGGCATTGGTCAGCACACCGTTGGCAATGCTTTCAATCAGGGCAGCCTTGGCCTTGAGCCCTTCTACCATGTCGTAGAACGATTCCGTGAGCAACCCCAACTCGTCGCGGCTTTTTACCTTTTGACGGTCGATATTAAAGTCACCCGCTGTTACTTTTCGCGACAAGCCCGTCACCAAAGCAAGGGGAACCGTAATGCTGCGAATCAGAATGAAGGCAACAATGATTCCAAGAAGAAGAGAGACAATCAGGCCGATTAAGACACTCGCTACAGAAGCGGAGACGATGCTCGAGTTTGCTGCAGCCAGACTTACGCTGGTATTCACTGCCGCAAGACTGGTTTCTTCCGCCAGTCCACCCAGTGTGTCACCGGCTACCAGCCGCTGAGCAGCAAGAGCGTCGAGGTCGGTATTGTTTTTCTGGAAGGCTTCCAATGCTGCCTGATAATCGCCTGCCGATTTGGAGATGGCACTCAGCTGGTCGATGTTGATTCTCTTTGTTGTGACCTTCAGCATGGCCGCTATGTTTGCTTCAATCTTCTTGAAGTTACCCATAACAGCCTCAATGTGGGCCTTATCCCGCAGCGCCTGCGTTTTGAAGTTGGCAACCCGCAAAGCATTGCCGTAGTCAACCACTTCGTTGGCCAGCTTGAGCTTGAGGACACGGGGCGTCAAAACAGCAGAGCGGGAACCGGCCCGAATTTCGGAGTCAAGTGCGGCCTGCTGGTCTTCCAGATAATCGGTGAGATTTTTCATAAAGACAGCTGCGGCCGGATCCATCTTTTCCCGGATCCCAACAATGGCATCGGTCGAGCTCTTCGTCCCCGCCATGAGGCCCTCGTAGGTCTGATACGCCGCGAGGGCCTTGGGCAGGGCTTCCCGCAGTTTCACAAGCTTGGGGGACTTCTCCATAAGAACCTGAAGGTCATCCAGTGCTTTTTTATTCGAAGCCATCTGCTTGACGGCCTCGTCGTAGTACTTTGCCTCGGTGGTCAGCCAATAGCCGCGGATGTTGTACATGACCTTCAGTGTTTCGCGTTCCACCTCATTGGCCAAAACGGTTTCAGGGAGATACTCACGTGACAATTCGTCCGATGTCGCTTGAATCGTGAGCATACTCATAATTGCCAAAGTTCCGATGACAACGGAAATAACTATCAATGTCCCCAGGCCGATAATAAGCTTGGTTCCAATACCGAAACGAGTGCTATCGGATGCTTTCATAAGTGAACTCCTCTTAATCCTTCTTACTATTCTAGGTGGTTTGTAGAAAAAGGAAAGACCCTGTACAATTTTTCCTATGGATCTGTTTGAACGAACTGGAAAAAACTATGAACCTCTTGCCAGCCGCATGCGTCCCCGAACGCTGGAGGAATACGTCGGCCAAGAACATATTCTGGGTCCAGGTAAACTCTTGCGGCGATCGATCGAGGCAGACCGACTGACGAGTGTGATCTTTTCCGGACCACCTGGAACCGGAAAAACCACCCTGGCACGGGTGATTGCCCAGGCAACCAAGGGGGCCTTTCTCTCTGTAAACGCTGTTTTGTCCGGCGTGAAAGAAATCCGAGAGGTCATCGAAAAGGCACAGGAGATCCGCCGGATTCAGGGCCGCAAAACCATTCTTTTTGTCGATGAAGTGCACCGCTGGAATAAAAGTCAGCAAGATGCGCTTTTACCCTGGGTTGAGAATGGAACTTTTATCCTCATCGGTGCAACGACAGAAAATCCTTTTTTTGAGGTCAACTCTGCCTTGGTCAGCAGGTCCCGGGTCTTTCAGCTGACCCCCCTGACCGATGCTCATTTGGTAAGAATTGCCCAGCAGACGTTGACTGATTTGGAACGAGGTTACGGCCGGTATCGTGTGGAGTGGGAACCAGGAGCGTTGGAGCACCTGGTTAACGTCTCCTCGGGAGATGCACGGAGCTTTCTGAATGCCATCGAGTTGGCGGTGGAAACCTCCTGCGCACCCTTTCCGCCGGCCGATGGTACTCTCATCACCATTTCTGTAGATGCCGCTGAACAAAGCATACAGCGGAAAGCCGTGTTGTATGACAAGGATGGGGACTATCACTTCGATACCATCTCTGCGTTTATCAAGTCAATTCGCGGGTCAGATCCTGATGCCGCCTTGTACTGGCTGGCAAGGATGGTCAGAGCTGGAGAAGACCCCGACTATGTTTTCCGGCGGATGTTGGTTTCTGCTTCGGAAGATGTGGGACTGGCCGATCCCCAAGCCTTGGGGGTGGTCGTTTCAGCGGCTGAGGCCTTTCGCCGTGTCGGGCTCCCCGAGGGACAATTCCACTTGGCGCAGGCAGCTTTGTATTTGGCCACCGCTTCTAAAAGCAACAGTACCTTAGGGTATTTCGATGCCCTTAAGTCGCTCGAATCAGAAGCCTCGGCGGTACCAAACCACTTGAAGGACTCCAGCAGGGACTCAAAAGCGTTCGGTCACGGGCAGAATTACCAGTACCCCCATGCTTTTAAAGACCACTGGGTGAACCAGCAATACCTACCCGGAAGCATTGCAAGTCAGATTTTCTACAACCCCTCCGATCAAGGGTATGAAGGAACCCGGCGGTCTTTGATTCTAGAACGGCGGGAGCTGGTACTCAACGCAGGGGCCCTAGACAATGATCCCGAAACGCTTACTTGGACCGACAGCAGAAACACCCCCTGGCTGAAACGTCTCGAGCAAAAAGAGGGTCCTCTGGCCAGTTTGAAAAAGGAGATTTTCTCACTGGCTGGCCTTCAGCGACACCATGTAGTATGGGTGGCCTCCGACTCGAACGGACTTCTCCTTCTGGAAGCTCTCCGTCAGACCCCTGAGGGACGGGTTTGGGCCAGCCTTCCCGACCAAGCACAAAGTCGCTCATTGCGGGAGTACCTTGGTTTTGTGCCGGAGTTTGAGCGGCCCGTTTGGGGCGAGCAAGGTTGGGGAATTCTTCCCAACCCACAGGAAGGAGAGAGTAAGCCCCATTTTGACCGCATTTTTGCATGGGGCCCTACGTTGCCAGAGCATTGGTCACCCGAAGGTGAAGATTCCGTGATGGTGGTCGTCGATCCCTCCGACCTGGAGGGTTCTCGATTGACCGACTGGATACGGCCCGATACTCTGAATCCGGCTCGATGGGATGCCCTCAGAAAAGCAGAAGAGGTTTTTTTAACCCGAAATGTCCGAATTACGACACGGCAATCCTGGAAGCTGATTCCCCATTCATGGAAAACCCAGACCCCTCGCTCCTTGAGTAACCAAGACTGGGAATCGTGGTGGACTGCCGGTCGGGGACGTTGGCCTGATTTCTTGCTCGGTACCGATCCGAGCTGGGCAGAGGAATTGCCTCTTCTGAGGGAGTCCTGGCCGGGAGCTGAAATCCTCTGGACACGGGCTTGGACCATTTGGACCAGTCTTAAGGAGTCTCAATGACCATGAATCAAGACCACAAAACCCTCAACCTCTTAATGAACATTTCTTTGGGAACCGGTTTTTTTATGCTTGCCATCAAAATGTACGCACTGGCAGTCACTGGCTCAGCGGCCATTCTTTCTGATGCGGCCGAGTCAGTGGTTCATGTTGTGGCTGTCGTTTTTGCCGCTTGGAGCCTTCGGTTGTCACGCAAACGATCCGACCAAAGTCATCCCTTTGGTTACGATAGAATCACTTTCTTCTCGGCCGGTTTTGAAGGTGCCATGATCATCCTGGCTGCCTTCTATATTCTCTATGAAGCCGGTCGCAAGTTGATTGAAGGGCCGACCCTCTCACAGATCGGTTTTGGTACAGGTGTCGAAGGTCTTGTGGTTGTGATCAACGGTCTATTAGGATTCACACTCATTTATTTTGGCAAAAAGAAAAAAAGCTTGATCGTAGAAGCCAACGGCCGTCATGTCCTTACCGACAGTGTCACATCGCTGGGAGTACTAATTGGACTTCTGCTTTGTCTTTTTGGAACGAACCCATGGTTCAGCAGTTTGTACTTTGACCCGATTTTTGCCGCTTTAGCGGCACTGAATATCCTTTTTGAAGGCTTCAAACTGGTCTTCCGGTCGTTCCATGGCTTGATGGACCAGGTGGAGACCTCGGTTGAGAAAAAAATCGAACTCCTACTGCAACAAGCCTGTCATGAACGGGGAGTCGCCATGCACGAGTTGCGGGTCCGGAATTCCGGCGAGCGGTATTGGTTTCAGTTCCACCTTGTTTATCCGGACGATGTTCTTCTGGGTGACGCTCATCGAAAGGCGACAGAGATCGAGCAAATTCTCGATGAGGCCTGGCCGGGAGCCATTACTACCACCCATCTGGAAACCCAGGGGGACCACGACATGATTCATGCAAAGTCTCAGGTGGCTGCAAAATGAACCCGAGGGTTTCTTTTGAAACCCTGGGATGCAAGCTCAATCAATATGAAACCGATGCCCTTGCGGCCGGTTTCAGGGACTTGGGTTGGATTCTGGTAGAAGCAGGACAGAGTGCTGAAGCGGTTGTAATCAATACCTGCACTGTGACCAATAGAGCAGACAAAAAAAGCCGCCATGCTGTGAAAAGTCAGATAAACAGCCTGAAAGCTCCCATTGTTGTTGTGACGGGGTGCTTTGCTGAAAGCGCCCGGGAATCTCTCGAAGGTCAGCACGGAATCACGTTCGTCATTCCTAACGGGAGAAAAAACCAGATTCCTTCACTGGTGGATTCCTATTGGCGTGGATCAGTTCCTGATACCAATCTGCCGGAACCTGACCCATTCGGGTTTTCTGTCCACAGTAAGACTTTTCATACACGGGCTAGTCTCAAGATTCAGGACGGTTGCGATAACTTTTGTAGTTTCTGCATCATCCCCAGCGTGCGTGGCCCGGCAGTCAGCCGATCTTTTACGGAAACCGTAGAAGCTGCTCAACAAATGCTCGATTCGGGTCGGAAAGAAATCGTCCTAACGGGTGTGAATATGGGGAAGTGGCAATATGCCGAAAAGAACTTCACGGGTCTGGTGGAAGCTCTACTTGCACTCGATGGTGACTTTCGGCTTCGCATAACCTCCTTGGAACCCGAGGGCATGGGAGAGACCTTCGCGAGTCTCTTCGACCATCCCAAAATGGCGCCGCACCTTCACTTATGCCTTCAAAGCGGCAGCGACAGGCTGTTGCAGTCGATGCGACGAAATTACAATCTGAACCAGTATGCTTCATTGATCCGCGTTTTGAGAAGCAAGAATCCCCGCCTGAACCTGACCACCGATTTAATTGTTGGTTATCCTGGTGAAACGGAAGAAGACTTTCGGTGCACCATGAAGGCTGTCGAGGCTTTTGAATTTGGGTATGTCCATGTGTTTCCCTACAGCCAGCGTCAGGGAACCTTGGCTTCAGCAATGACTTCCCAAGTTCCAGAGGTTGTTAAAAACCAGCGAAGCAGAATGCTGCAGGAGTTGGTTCGAAGTCAGCGGATTCGTGCCATGGAAAAGTTGGTCGGATCTCAACGGAGAGTTCTCGTTGAAACCTCCAATGAAGAATTGGAGCACAACCATTGGCGGAAAGGACTAACCGAGGACTATTTCCCTGTGCGATTTCTTGGAACGACCGCTTGGAATGAGTTTGCCGCTGTCCGCCTTGAACGAGTCGTTCATGAGGGAGCTGTTTCGTCTTTTGAGGCCGTTTCCTCAGATATTTGAACAGGTTCGGTACCCTTGTTAGCCTTTTCAAGAAACACCTGGGGAAAGGTTCTCAGCAACTTAACAAAATCTCCATAAGGAAGAGGTTTGGAAAAATAATACCCCTGAAAAACCGTACATCCCTTTTGAAAAAGCCAGTCGATCTGTTCTTTCGTTTCGGTACCCTCGACGATGATTCCCATATTGAGGTCTTGGGCCAGGGTGACAATAGCTCGTGTCAACGCTTGATCGTTCGTGCTGTCGGGAATCCCATCAATAAAGGATTTGTCAATTTTGACAACATCAACCGGCAAGTCTTTTAAGTAGCTCAAACTGGAATAGCCCGTTCCGAAGTCGTCAATCAGAATTTTGAAGCCGGCCTCTCTCAAAGATGTCGCCTTCTGAATGGTATCCTGAACATTATCCATCAATCCGCTCTCGGTGATCTCAAGCTTTAAACTCGAAGGTTCAATACCACGACGTCTCGCGATGTCTTTCACCATGAAGGCGATATCCTCATAGTTGAATTGAGCGCTGGAGAAATTAACAGAAACCGATACATGTTTGAAGCCGAGACGTTGCAGGTCCAGGATATAGGTGATGGCCGAATGGAGAATCCACTGGCCCAGAGGGATAATCAGACCGGTTTCTTCGGCTACGGGAATAAACTTGACAGGCGGGATGAACCCTCGTGTGGGGTGTTTCCAACGGATAAGCGCTTCGGCACCAACAATCCGTCCCTGGACCTGGGAAGTGCCCCAATGTCGAACTTCGACCTGGGGATGAAGATACAGTTCAAACTGCGGCCGATCATCAGAATTCGCCTGTGACTCGAGGGCTAACAAGATACCGTTCTGGAGTTCTACATTCTCCACCATCCTGTCTTTCAACTCGGGGGTGAAGAGTTGGTACCCCTCTTTGTTCCTAACGGCTTCCGAAAGAGCAATATCCGCATGGCGAAGCAGAATCGACTTTTTCCTGCCGTGCTCCGGATAAAAGGCGATACCAAGATTGATTCCCAAAGAAATCGTCAAACCCGCCATGACATGACTTTTCTCAATCTTTTCTACGAGTTGACGGGCGAGATCGATAATCTCAGAGGTGGTTTCATACGAATCAATGAGAATCAGAAATTCGTCTTCATGGGTGTGATAGATCCTACCAGTGTCACCTACAACTTTCTGAATCCGTAAGGAAGTCTGATACAAAACCCACTCAGGGATTTTGCTGGCAAACGTCCTTTTCAACATTCCGAAGCTATCATTAAAGGCAAGGAACAAGACAGCTTTGGGTTGTGGAGTTCTTTCCAGCAGATTGTCGAGCTCGCGATGGAGGATAACGGAATTCGGCATTCCGGTTTCGGCGTTGGTGGTCAGCTGCAGATTGAGGCGGTCAGCCCGTTTTTTCTCTGAAGAAAGACTCACTTCCAGTGCTTCGATGACTTTCTTGCTTTGGAGTTTTTCCGACTCAATGAGAAGTCCCAAGTCTTACCTCTTCTCTCTGGTCATCGGCATGAGGGACACAGCCCTTTGTAATGCAGTTGGGCTTCATGAATCTCAAAACCCTCCAATGACTTCGGGGCGTGCCCCATTTCTACTGGAATGTCATAGATCGTTCCACATGTGGCACAATGAAAATGAGCGTGCTGGGGTTCAGCGAGGTCGTAGCGTGCTTCGACTCCGTCCACCTGAACAGGAATGGCGATCTTTTTTTCGACAAAAAGGTTGATGGTATTGTAGACAGTGGCCCGTGACAAACTGGGTATGTTTGGATGGAGGTCCGAAAAAATTTGGGATACAGAGGGATGAGCAGTCGTGTTGTGAAGATAATCAAAAATCGAGACTCTTTGAAACGAGGCCTTGATGCCCTTTTGGCGCAGATAGGCATCGGAACGGGCAACGTTGGTTTTCATGTTTTTTCCTACTTCTATTTAAGCCGCCTCCAGAGTGTCCGTCAAGGCTTGGGAAAACCGGCTTTGAGGCTAAGACCGGATACCTGAAAACGCAGAGGTTGAGTTGTTCCAAGCCAACCGGCCGGTTGAACCAGTAAAACCAAGGCAAGTCGGTTCTCAAAAGGGGAAGGCAGGAACCCCAAGACAGCAGCCCAACGCCAATAACCTATTTCATCACGTACCGTCTTGATTCCCCGACCAGAGGAATTCACAACCACCTCAAGCCGCTCGATCCAAGATGAATCGGTTTGGCTCAGAGTCGTCCGAAGAACCAGGGTATAAAACTCATTATCGAGAATCAGCGGGAACAAACCGAGCTGAGCATCGACCGGCGTCAGCTGAAAGCGAAGAAACAAATCAGAAAACTCGTCTTCATGATCAGCCCACCAGCTCTCCTTCGAAACCCCGCTACCCCAGCTGGGCCATTCCTTTACAAAAACGACCCGGTCTTCCACGAGATCAATAATTTGAAACCGGTTGACCTCGGGTTGTGCTGGCATCGATCTTCGTTCCAAGTATGCCAGTTTGTTGGCACGGCTCCAGCCAAGAACGAACAATTCATCGACGAGAGCAAGAGGTGGAACGCCCCCTGGAAGACCACGCCCTAAAATATGCCCCGTCTCCAAGGCCGAGGGCATAGGAATTGCGGAAAGAACAAAGCAAAAACAGAGGCCCCATAAGCTGCTGAAAACCGTTTTGAGTATCAACGAAGTGCAATCCCTGCCGCCCAGCCAGATACCGAGACCAAGGTGTAGAGCAGAAAGGTCTGGGAGACAGCACCCATATTGGGTCCCTTTGTCGCGTGACTGAAACCCCTCTGAAACATGCTCCGCCAAAATGGAATTGTTATTGCTGGTCCAAGAAGAGCTACAAGAAGAAAGGTCCAAGGGAGAAGCCCAAAAATGGAAAGGACTCCAAGAGCGGTGTAGGCAAGCAGCGGCTGAAGTATCACCAAAGTATTCGCCTTGGTCCCCCACAAAATGGCTAGAGTCCTGCGGCCCGCCAAGGCGTCCCCTTGCCGGTCACAACAATTATTGACCGTGAGTATCGAGGCGATAAAAAGAAAACTCGGCAGACTGAGCAGAGGCACCTGCCACCAGTAATTGTTTAGCCACCGTTCAGGCGCTGCCAAAACATAGAAGACAACGACCCAAAGTACCGTGCCCAGAAAGAAACCCGCAAAAAACTCACCCCAGGGGGTTGAGCTGATCGGTTTCGAGCCGCCGGAATACAAAAACGCGACAGCCAGGCTGAGGACACCGAGCACGAGCAAGGGCCATCCCGTCCAAAGGACCAGAAACAAACCTAGAACCGATGCAAAAGCAAACAGTCCCAAAGCAGTGACAAGTGCATACCCAGGGGCCACTTGCTGATGGACTAGAACTTTGTCAGTCTCTCTGTTTGTCTCGACAGCATCGACACCCCTTTCAAAGTCAAAATACGTGTTAAAAGCCGTTGTTCCCATATCGATAGCGATAACGGCGATAAAGAGAAGCCCAGCCAAGTGCCAAGGAATTGGCCCAAGCAGCCAGAGTGCCGAGAGAAGAGCCAAAAGAAACGTAGAAACGCTCACAATCTTGGTTCGAATCTCAACGATGCGAAGGAAGGTGTTCCAGGTCATAGTGTGCAGTATATAATGAGCTAGGGAGGACTTGTCCATGAACCTGATTGAAGTATTGGGTACGGTAGCATCGATCGTGGTTGCCGTCTCCCTCACCATGAAGAACATCCGCTGGCTCCGATGGGTCAATCTCGTGGGTGCCAGTCTCTTTTCTATTTATGGATATCTGATTCAGGCTTGGCCAGTCTTCGGTCTCAACGCCTTTATCGTTGTCATCAATACTTACTATCTACTGCAACTGGCTTCCACAAGGGACAGGTTCTCACTGCTAGAAGTGCCGGTAGAAGATTCCGAACCCGGGAGTTCCACCCTGCTTGCCCGGTTTCTGGAAACTTTTGGTCCTGACCTGGCACGATTTCAACCCAATTTCCCGCGCAAATTACCTGGCGATGCACGGGTGTTTTTTGTGTTGCGGGAAGTATTACCGATCAGTCTTTTCGTTTGTCGGGCAGATGGTCAGGGAAACCAGGAAATTCTGGTCGACTATGCCATACCCGCTTGGCGGGATTATCAGAATGCCCGTTTCGTCTATCAGGAGGGCCTTCGTTCCCAAATCTGGTCTGGTACAGGAACCTTTCGGGCAAAAGCACTCGTTCCTGCTCATGCAAAATATCTGAAACGCATGGGATTTACCCCAATAGCAAATCAGCCTGAAACCTGGCAATGGACCTTGGACAGGCGGTAGTTCTTAGAAGTCCTGCTGGTTCGAGTTTTGAAGCAGCGCTTTTGTCGAAAGCAGACCGCAGGCGGCGTAGATGTCCTGTCCACGGCTCCGGCGGATGGTCGTTGGAATTCCCCTTTCTGACAAAGCGTCTCGCATCCTGACGAGAGTTGACTCGTCAGAACCGATGAGCGGGGTTCCAGGAATCGGATGGAAACGGATCAAATTGACACGAATTTTCAATCCATGGAGAAGGCGGACAAGTTCCTTGACATGGCGAGGAGTGTCATTGACCCCTGCAAAGGCAATGTATTCAATGCTGAGGCGACGGGCATCGGTATCTTGAATGGATTTGAGAAACCCAATGATTTGTGCCAATCCATGAACATTTTGCACTGGTAAAAGCTGTGCCCTTTCATCCTCAAACGGATTATGCAGCGAAAGTGCAAACCTGACACGGGTACGGCTGAAAAACGTTTCCAGTGCCGGCATCAGCCCGATGCTCGAAACAGTAACCCGCTGAACTCCAAATCCCATACCCCAGTCAGCGGTCAAAATCTCAAGACTCTTCAAGGTATTCTCGAGGTTGTCGAGGGGTTCTCCCATTCCCATATAAACAACATTGGTTAGTTCGTTTCCTTCAGGAAGACTGCGGACTTGGTTGAGGATTTCATTGACAGATAAATTGGCTTGGAAACCCTGTTTGGCAGTCATGCAGAAAAGACAACCCATTTTGCAGCCCACCTGACTGGAAAGACAAAGCGTCTTGCGGTCGGTATCGGGTATATAGGCGGCTTCAATGAATTTTCCTGCGGCTGGAAAGAGATACTTTTTTGTTCCGTCGATTGATGCATCAACCTTGTTGGGCAGTGTTAGTCCCAGCTCATATTCGGCCTCAAGCCGCTGGCGAAGCGGAAGAGACAAGTCTGTCATTTCAGAAAAGGAGGAAACCCTACGCTGGTAGAGCCCTTTGGCAATCTGGGTTCCCACAAACGATTTCTGACCGAGTTCCTCAGCCAGCTTTTTTAGCTCCTCAAGAGTCTTACCGAACAAAACTGTTTTCGGGTTCATTAGAAGTAAACCTCTGAAAGGATGTTCTTGAAGGGAACCCCTCGGCTGATCAGAATATCCCTGGCTTCGACAATCATGGAAGCACTGCCGCAAAGATAATACGGAACAGTCTTTATCCAATCCCGACTGGAGAGATAGGTGGTTAGTCGGCCTTGAAACAACCCTTTTCCCTGATCTGCACTGGCACAGCGAACATAACTCTCTCTCAGAAGTGAGGAAAAAGTTTCCTGACCCAAGAAATACTCCCGGGTGCGGGCACCATGAATCATCACTTTGTCCTCAATCAGACCGGAGTCGAGCATGGATAAGAAGGGAGCAACCCCCGTTCCGTTGGCGATCCAGAACGCAGGCCCCTTGAAGCCGACAAAAGAACCGAAGGGATCGCTGACATAGATTCGATGACCAGGTCTGACGGCCTGCAGTAGAGGTGTCAGAGCACCTCCAGGAGCCAGATTGAAAAGGATGCCAACCTCTTCTGCATGGTTGCCGGTCGCCAGACTGTATAACCTTTGGACACCAGACGGGAAAATACTGAGTGCTACCACCTGACCTGGAAGGAAATCAAAGTTTCTTTTCCAGTACACCGTCCAAGAGTCAGGACCGGAGTTTTCAAGTCTGATGACATCGACAGGGCGCAAAAAAAAGGCCATGGCGGAGAGGGTACTTCCACCATGGCCCCTGTGTCAAATTTCAAACCAGAGAATCAGATGACCGTTCCGTCAGGGATGATAGCTCCCTTGGGCACAACGACAATACCGTCACGGATAACGTAGTTGCCCCCGTCAAAATGGTCCTTCTTATCCTTGTTGGTAATGAAACAGTTTTTTCCGATCCTGGCGTTTTTGTCGATGATCGAGTTTCGGATTACGGTACCCGCACCAATGCCAATATCAGGGATTCCCTTGGCCTTGTTGGCTTTGCGGTCTTCGGGGCTCTCGTAATCATCCGCTCCCATAATGATGGATTTCTCAATATCCGCACCGTTGGGCACAATGGTTCGAATTCCAATCACGGTTTCTTTCAGCCTTGTCTTGTTCAGAATGGTCCCGTCACAGACTAAGGATTCGTCGACAGTACACTCACTGAAGCGGCTCGAGGGAAGATAACGGGCATGGGTGTAGATCTGTTTGTTATAGAAATCAAACTGAGGATTTTTGCAGGCAAAATCAAGGTTGGCTTTCCAGAACGAATGAATGGTTCCAACGTCTTCCCAATAACCGTTAAAAAGATATCCTCCGACCCGTTTAGTCTTGATGGCCTTGGGAATCACTTCCTTGCCGAAATCCTTGTGGTCGTTATCCAGCAGCTCCAGCAAGGTCTCGACATTGAACAGGTAGATTCCCATCGATGCCAACCACTCTTTGCCGGACTCGATTTGAGGAAAGGTTTGTCGGATGAATTCACTTGTTTTGAGGCTATCGAGAAGCGTTTCATCTTTGGGTTTCTCAACAAACTCATTGATCAAACCATCTTTCATTTTGACGATACCAAAACCCTTGGCATCAGCCCTATTGCAGGGCAACACTGACACGGTCAGATTGGCTTTGACTTGTTCATGGTATTTGAACATCTCGCGGAAATCCATGGTGTAGATCTGATCACCAGACAGAATCAAGACGTGTTTGACATTCTTGAAAGAGGTGAAATGCTTGATGGTCTTGCGAACTGCGTCAGCGGTTCCTTGGTACCAATCGGCATTCTCCATGGTTTGTTCCGCCGCCAGAATGTCAACAAAGCCGTCGTGAAAATTATCAAAACGATAAGTCTGATTGATGTGTTGGTTCAAAGATGCGGAATTGAATTGCGTGAGGATAAGAATCTTAAAGATTTCAGAGTTCAAACTGTTGCTGATCGGTATATCGATGAGGCGAAACTTGCCACCGATGGGAACAGCTGGTTTGGAGCGGTCCTTAGTCAAAGGGAACAAACGGCTCCCCTGCCCGCCTCCCAGAATCAAGCAAATGGTGTCTTCCATCATAGTAATGGCTCTCCTCTAGTTTTCATTCTGATTCATGGTTTAGGGCTTGTAAACAAAAAAAGACAAAAGAGACCTATACTCAAGGAATGAAGAAGAATCTGACGATCCTGATGGCTTCGGCCGAATGCCGCGGCGTTGCCAAGGTGGGGGGTTTGGCCGATGTTGTCTTCGATTTGTCATCGCGTTTGCGCTCGAGGGGACATCGTGTTCTTGTTGTTCTACCGCTTTATGGCGACAGTTCTGGCATTCCTTCGAAGACTGAAGCAGTGTTGGATTTCCTGATACGCTTTGAAGGTGAACCACACCAGGTCCGATTGCATCGTACTGTTTTTAACGGATTGGAAATCCATTTGATTGAAGCCTTCTTGTTCCAGGGGGATTTTTCCGCCATTTATGTCGATTCCGGTGCACGAGGAAAGGGCCCTTTTGAGGATGATGCCCGTCGTTTCGCTTTTTTCAGCGCCGCAGTATGGGAACTGGTCAAACACCACAAGCCCTTCAGCCGTACTCAGGTTGTTCACTGCCACGATTGGCATACAGGTTTGATTCCCCTGCTCGTCAGACTGGATGGTAGAACAGACTCTATAAAGACATTGTTCACCATCCACAATCTTGATTATCAAGGAACCAGACCCTTCGATGATCCCTATGCTCCCGGTGCCAGCTGGCGGCAGTGGTTTCCGGAGCGCTGGGATGCCCTGGATCGATCTGGGTGGAAAACTCTGATTGCCGACCCCTCGGCCGCACAGTGCTTCAACCCCATACGTTGTGGGATACGCTGTGCGGACGCTGTCAATACTGTCAGCCCAACCTATGCTCGGGAGATTATGCAGCCCGACGATCCTTCGGCCAACTTTCTTGGGGGACGGGGCTTGGAAGTCGATCTTGCCCTTCGTAATGAAGAAGGCAGGTTGTCGGGAATTCTCAACGGATTGGACTATAAGACCTTCGATCCGATGAGGCTTAATCCCCCTTTTGGAAATGAAACCCCTGATCTTGTTTCTCGCCGCAAGAACCACCGCGACCAGCTTTGGAAAGAACTCCCTAGGCTGGTGGACAGGCTGGAATCGAAACAGGGGATGAGGTTGGGAAACTCCAAGCGTGTACGACAACACTTGTCTCAATTTTTGCAGGAAGCTCAAGGCCTGCCTCTGACCGTATGTGTTACCCGTGCCGTTGCTCAAAAACTGGGACTCTTTACGGAAGACCTTGCCCCAGGGATGCCGTTATACCGAGCTTTTCTGGCTCAAGGTACGGCACTGCTTGTTTTGGGAACAGGTGAGTTAGAGGATAAACTGGATCTTCTGAACGACGAACCTACAGCCCTGTTTCTTCAGGTTTTTGACGCAGACCTGGCAAACCGCCTCTATTCGGTAGGAGACTTCTTTCTGATGCCCAGCGATTTTGAGCCCTGCGGGATCAGCCAGCTCCTGTCTCTTCGTTACGGCTGCCTGCCCTTGGTTCACGACAGAGGTGGTCTTCACGATACCGTTCAAGCTGGAAAAACGGGGTTTGTGTTTCACGGCGACACTTGTGATCAAGCCAAGGACGCTTTTCTGAGAGTGACTTCTGAAGCGGTGAGGTGTCTAGGAACGCCAGGGTACGAAGTACTTGTCCGTTCAGCCATGGCACAGC
>JFJP01037045.1_pt1 | contig 54847 bp, 45 predicted proteins | sample 431651 | NCBI WGS metagenome assembly JFJP01 (sample SAMN02602958, study PRJNA72255) | Microbial mat metagenome, whole genome shotgun sequencing project. | biome: fresh water; feature: sink hole; material: water; isolation source: purple microbial (photo- and chemosynthetic) mats found in... | reverse complement strand
TTTGATATGTTCAGTAGAGGCTAGTTTAATATCTTTAACCAATGACGCCAAAGAAACTGTAGGATGTATATGGGTTAAAATATGTAAATGATCTGAAACCCCACCAATGCGGTACAAATGACATTTTTTATTTTCCAAAACACCACAAATGTATTTAAATATTTCTTCACGACTATTTGCACTAAGTGTAGTTTCCCTATTCCAGGTACTAAATATAATCTGATATAAGATTTGGGTATAGGTGCTCATCTATATTTATATTTAACCCCTTCGGGGTTGTGTTTTTACCTACCACTATATTCCACCGGTTTTACCGGTGGCTATTCATATTTAATCCTTTCAGGATTATTAAAAGTATGAAATACGAAAATCAATTTTTTAACCACATCTTCACTGTATTCAGCGGGTCATGTAAATATTGATAAATATAATTTTACCTATCATCACCGAATGACCTAATTTGCAAAAGTGGAATTAGTAAGCAATGTCGTTTAGTTAAGTTAGGCTTCGACTCCGCTCTGACTGACGAACTGGTATTAGTGTAATATTGACCGGAGTAGAAGTGTGTATTAATTATTCAACTTCTAAACTAAACGACATTGAATTAATAGGAATTATTTTACATTCCTTTTTCTTTTGAAATTAAAATGTTACTCAACAATTAAATATAGAAATGCATATTCAACCAGAGTTAAAATCATTCCCACAAAGGGATTAAATATAATGGAAAAATCACTTTACTTCCACTAAACTATCGCCAACCAGCTCCAGTTTTATTTTCTCAATACAAGCTTTACATCCGAAATGAGGAGAATCATACCCTTGCTTAAATTGCTCAGCATAAACAATTTTGTTTTCAATTTTTTCAATTTTAATATTTCTTTGTATTTCGTGACGGATAGATAAACCTTGCTTTGTACCAGTAAGAATTAAAACTGTGGTATACAATGTTTGGTTGTTTCGGGAAACAGGATAAGAAAAAACGGCATCCTGTAACGAATCGTGATTAAGATAGCCCAAAAACAAGTTATCCTTTCGAAGTACAGCCAATTTAGATTCGAAATTAATGTAATAATTACCTTCGGAATCGCTAAAAAAATCAGTACTCCCGGTTCTTTTAATCACATAGCTGTTAATGCTGTCCATGGCTTCTTCAATTTCAGCCTTATTATCCTCTTTAATATTAACTTCCCGGTTGTTACAGGAAATACCTAATAGGACAATGATTGCAAATAACCCAATTGTTTTCATCTGTCTATTTTATAATTTTTATATTTAGGTCAGATGGAACATCCAAATAATCATACCCTTGTGTGTTAGGCTAATTAACATGGATGTTTCATGCAATTATTTTTAAATAGCTAAACTACATCTTTCATTTACACCGAAATTGTGTATTACAAAAGAGACCGTTCCAAAAATTGAAACGGTCTCTTAAATTCTATATTTTACTAGTGATTAGTAACCATCATTTTGTTCCAGAACACCAGGCTGAATATCAATCTGGCCTTGTGGTATCGGTTGGTACTTATCTTTTTCTTCGAATGTAGCACCTTTCATGAATGATGTTCTAACTCTTTCATCAGCTCTGGCAAAAGCATTCAATGTAGCAGCCATATCAATTCTTCCAACGGTTGCTTTATCCCAACGTCTCAGGTCGAAGAAACGCATACCTTCAGTAGCAAATTCAAGACGGATTTCCCATTGTACAGCGCGCATTGCCTCATTCTTATCGGCAAACGCAGGGTAAAGCCCAATTTTGTAATTGGCAGCAGGTTGTGTAAAATCAACATCGCCGGCAGCACCCCAAGGATAAACTGATGGAGGTAGTTTGGTAATATTAACTTTACCCATAACCACTTCGTTATCGGCCCTGTCGCGAATTTGATTTACATAAGTACGTGCAGTAGCAAGGTCACCTTCAAATGCAGCTACTTCAGCTCTCCACAATAAAACATGTGTATAACGGATATAGCGATAATTGTTGGCATTGATACCAGTTTGCCATCCTGTAGTAGTAGACAAAGAGTTTCGTTGCGATTTGTAGAAGAACGTTTTTTCAACTGGTAAATAAGGGCCTCCATCAGGTTGGTAGCGGATCCAATCGCGACCACGCATAATACCCCAATCCAGGTAAGGAATACCACGGCGACCCATGGTCCAGTCGATACGTGGATCGAGCGGATCAGTAGTAGGAACGAAATCAGCATCGGAAGCAATACCCTGGTCATTTTTCAAATCGGTATTATTAAAGGTATCAAATAATGGTAAACCAGTAACGGCATCAACTTTAAATGCATTTGCAAGGTTTTGCGATGGCTGATGGAAACCGCAGCACATACCTATGTCAGAACCATGAGGCCAGTTCAAACCAATACCCATTTCGCCATTTAACGATTCGTTGATATCATTAACAGCCGACTGAATTTCGAAGATAGATTCTGCATTGTTATCTTTTACAATACGATAGTTATCAAAGAAATTAGGCATAAGGGTATATTTGTTGCTGTTGATAATGTTATCAAGCAACGGCTTTGCTTCTGCATATTTCAGGTCTTGAAGATACGCTCTGGCAGCAAGCGCCATAGCAGCATATTTGGTAGGACGTCCTGGCTCAGCCTGAGTTTCAGGTAGATTTTCCCAAGCATATTTCAAGTCAGCAATAATAAAGTCTAAAACAGCACCCGGAGCATTAACATTCTTAATGTCCTTAGCAGTTAAAACTTTGTCTTCCGAAATAAGTGGAATTTTGTCTCCAAAAACTAACCTTGATTCGAAATAAAATAAACCTCTCAGAAATCTTGCTTCAGCTTTAAATCTGGTAGCAGTTGCTTCAGGTAGAGTTGGGGTTTTAGCTATCACGTTTAATACAATGTTAGCACGATTAACACCCATACCAATATTTAACCGCCATTTTTCTGCAGGATAATTATTAGTAGTAGGAACTTCCCAACGTTCGATCTCATTTACAGGTTTCTGGTCACCTAATTCCGAGCCTTTGTAAGCATCGTCAGATGCAGCAGAACCATACGTCCAGTTTTGAATAGAAGCACCCCAGGAAACTGTCCACAAAGCGCTACCTTTAACCATTCCGTATGCTCCGGTAAGCAGTGCATTAATACCTTTTTCGTTGTAGAACACATTTTCAGAGGTCTTTCCTTGTGGAGCCTGATCTAAAAATGACTCCGAACAGGAATAAAATAGGGCCATTATAATACCGACCGATATAATTAACTTTTTCATATCATTCTTCTGTTTTAATTTAAACAAAGTTTTTACTGATTACAAACCAATGGAAATACCAACCATAACCTGGCGTGGTGTTGGCAATGCGCCTCTGTCTACACCCATTGACATACCAGATGAATTCAGCTCAGGATCAAGTCCGCTATACTTGGTAAATGTGAGTAAGTTTGTAGCCTGTACATATAAACGTACACTTTGAAGTTTAACTTTACTGGCAACAGTTTGTGGAAGGGTATACCCTAAACGTAAAGATTTCAGTCTCAGGAATGAACCATCTTCAATAAATGCAGTTGATGCATCTTGTGAATGCGAAGCCTGATCGAGTATTGGTAGCCTGGCACCAGTATTGGTAGGAGTCCAGGAATTATACAAAGCATCTTTGCTTAAACCACCGTTAAACATACCATAATCAATCCAACGCGAAACATAGTTGATCATGTCGTTGCCATAACTTCCGTACCAGAACATATTCAGGTCGAAACCTGCATATCCCAAGTCAATGTTCAAACCACCGGTTAAATCGGGATGAGGACTACCAATAAATGTGCGGTCATCAGAAGGGGAAATTTTACCATCGCCATTTATATCTTTGAATTTAAAGTGACCGGCAGCATTATAAGTATCCAATTGAGGACCGGCAGCAGCTTCAGCAGCAGTTTGGTAAATACCCTCAACAATGTAACCATAGAATTCAGGGAAAGCATGACCAGTTGTAGCGGCCGAGTAATCAACCTGACGTTCGCCATAATATAATTTATCAGCAACTTTATTAGAAAACTTAACCATTTCGTTTTTGTAATGCGAAGCAGTTAAACTAACACCGTAAGTGAATTTGCCGTCCATTAAGGCATCTCGGTAGCCTAATTCGATATCGAAACCAGTGTTTTTCATTTCTCCAATGTTTACATAAGGAGGAGTTGCCAAACCCATAACTTCAGGAACAGCTAAACGATAAAGCATATCGGTAGTAGTACGTGTCCATACTTCCAATCCCAGGCTTAACTTATTGTTCAGCAAGGTTGCATCAACACCAACGTTTAAAGTTTTCGTGGTTTCCCAGGATACATCATCGCTACCAGTTGTCGAAGGCTGGAATCCGGCAGTAGCCGAAGTATTTGATCCGTCAAGCGAATAAGCAGCCATGTAGTTATTGGAAGCAAAGGTAGAATACATGTTGTAATCCCCAATACGGTCGTTACCGGAAGTACCATACCCAACCCTAAATTTAAGAAAGTCTAACCAGGTACTGGTCGAAGCCATGAAAGACTCCTGAGAAATTACCCAACCAACATTAGCTGAAGGGAAAACACCATAACGTGTGTTTTTACCAAACTTAGACGAACCATCGCGGCGAACTGTAGCTTCAAATAAGTATTTGCCTTTTAAGTCGTAGTTAACGCGTCCAAATTGCGAAAACATTGTAGTAGCAGATCCGGAACCGTCGTTGTTTTTATTAATCTCACCTACACCGAGTTGCATATAATCAGGCTCTTCCGAAAAATATTGGCTTCTGCTGGCATTCATCCATTGGTAGATGTTTTTGTTAGACTCAGTACCGGCAATTACATTAATTTTATGAATATCGGCTATTGTAGTGTTGTAATTTAAAGTATTGGTCCAGTTCCAGAAAATGGAATAATTTGAATTCACATTCATACCGTTTATTTTATTTGGTTCTGAATGCTCATAACTTGGTAAAGTATAACCTTTATAATTCCATTGACTAACATTGTAACCTAATAAACTTTTAAACGATAATCCCTTTAGAATGGTTGCTTCAGCAAAAATATTACCCAAAGCCCTTAACGCTTTACCATTGTTATTACGGGCACGGTATAGCTGAGCAACAGGGTTACCTGAGTTACCCATACCCGGGGCTTTCGATCCGGCAAAATTACCCATGATATCGTAAACAGGAATAATAGGCTGTGCACGATATGCCTGAGAGATAACTGTTCCTTCACCATTGTCGCCCAAATCACCATTTTCGTTAATATAACTCCCGCTTAACGATTGACCAACTTTAAGCCATTTGGCGAAACTGGATTCAACATTTACACGGAAATTAAAACGTTGGAAATCGGCATATTTATAATAGGCTTCTTCATCCAAATAATTGGCAGAAACTGCATAGGTAGTATTGTTACCACCGCCGCTAACTGAAAGGTCGTACTCCTTAACAACCCCGGTATGGAATATTTCATCGTACCAATTAGTACCTTCTTTGTTTGCTTTGAAGATAACATAATCAGGATACTTATACAGGGCAGGATCTGCAGCAGCAGCACCTTCCATAGCGCCAGCAGGTAAAATATAGTCAGGAATAACAGGAGTTGCGCCGTTACCATACTGAGGATGGCTAAAATTAGTTGTACCATTGTTTTTGGCAGCTAACCACAAAGCTTCACCGTATTCCTTGGTATTCAATAAGTCGTATTGGTTAACAGCCTTTGTAGTACCCATTCTCACGGTAAAACCAATTGATGGTTTTTGATTCTGTCTACCCTTTTTAGTAGTAATAAGGATAACACCATTTGCACCCCTTGCACCATAAATGGCAGCAGAAGAAGCATCTTTTAATACCGAAATAGACTCAACGTCGCTTGGGTTAAGATTATTACCTGGACCAACAGGAACACCGTCAATTACATAAAGTGGATTAGGGTCGTTGATTGTACCAACACCACGAATTCTGATGGTTGCATCGCCACCGGGACGGTTTGAAGATGTAACATTAACACCTGAAACCTGACCTTGCATACGGCTAACAACACTAACAGCAGGGGAAATCTTCATTTGTTTTTCAGAAACTGTAGAAACGGCACCAGTAAGTTCTTCTTTTAAACGTGTACCATAACCTACAACAACAATTTCTTGTAATTGCTGAGTTTCTTCATTCAAAACAACAGTAATGCTCTTTTGGCCAGCGAGCGCAATTTCCTGAGTTTGGAAACCTACAAAGGACAATACCAATGTAGCGTTTGCATCAGGTACATTTAAAGTAAAAGAACCATTGATGTCAGTAGTAGTTCCAACGGTAGTACCTTTCACAATGATGTTAACACCTGGCAACGGCTGGCCATCCGCTGATGAGGTAACTTGACCTGTTACATTTACTTGTTGTAACAGAACGTTTCTGATTGGGCTGAGAGCCTCAAAATCAATTGCCTCACGACTTAATACAGCTTCGTGCATAATTGCAGGTAAGCGATAAATGTATTTTTTCTTGTCGGTGAGAACGATGTGACTGTCAATTGAAGTATAGCGGATTTCGGAATCGGCTATTAATTGATCAAGCACTTCTACGAGCGCACAGTCTTTTACATTGATGTCAACTTTTTTATTCACATCAATTTTGGAATCGCTATAAACAAAGGTATAATCACTTTGCTTTTCGATTTCCTTTAAAGCCTGTTTAAGGGACACATTTTTTAGCGTTAAGCTAATTTTTGCTGATTGGGTGTAACCAGCGGCGTAAACCTGCATCAGGGATACTGCCATAAGTACAAAAGTAAGCCTCATAATCAAACATACTTTATTGCACTTGCTTCGGTTCGCGAAGAAGTTGCTTTTAAACTTTTTTTTCATACATTTGCATTAGTTAGTTAAACATAAAGTATTTACACAAACCTTGTGTGGCCAAACACTTGGTTTATGTAATATTTTGAATCGGGAATTGCGGCCAAACATTTCCCGATTTTTTTTATTGCTTTAAATCATAATTTGTGCTTTTAAATTCATAGATCCTTTTATTGGAACCATCCAAATCTTCAACTTTTAAAGTTATAGGGGAAGTTAACTGTAATAAATGAATTACTTCTTCTATATTTTCATCTTTTACGGTTAAAGTGAAAAAGTCCGATAATCTATTGCTTCCGATAACCTCAACTTTAACACCATACCACCGTTGAAGTTTTGCAACAACGGCATCCACCGATTCGTTATCGAATACCAGTTTTCCGTTCTTCCATGAAGTAGATTTATCAATATTAACATTCTCTACCTCCATTTGCTCTTCAGAAACAGAAAAAACAGCTTTTTGTTTTGGTTTAACAAGAATTGGAGCTTCCTGCAGCGATTTATTATTCCTGTTTTTTTGAATACTTACTAAACCGGTAACTAAAGTGGTTTCAATAGTTTTATCGCCCGGATAAGATTTTACATTAAATACGGTACCTAAAACAGTAATTGATAATTTAGATGTTTTAACAATAAAAGGTCTGGAGGCATTTTTTACCACACTAAAATAAGCTTCGCCCCAAAGCGAAACTTCCCTGCTTTTATCATCAAACCGCTTGTGATAGGTTAATCTGGTATCGGCATTAAGCCATACACGGGTACCGTCGGGCAATGTAAATTCCTTACGCTGCCCTTTTTCGGAGATTACCTCGATAAGTGGATTTGCATAATACCTGTTGTAAATGTAGAAACCGGCAAAAGATAAAACAACAAAAATAATAGCAGATGCCGCAATGGAAATTGATTTTCGATACCAGGGAACCCAAATTGCTTTATATGGGCTTTCAATACAATAAATAGGCTTTTCAGGAATGTTTGCAAGTTCCTTGATGGAGGTGAAAATTTTTTCTGTATCAGGAGTGTTGGCTTTGCTTTTGATATCCTGGAAATTATCCCATACCTCAGCAAGTTTGCCATTAATCTCAGGATTTTCTAATAAATCTTCTTCTTCTTCCTGGGAAGTAAACCCATAAAGATATTTTTTAACGAAGGTTATATTAAAATAAAATCCCATTTAAAAAGTAGTAGTTAAAAAAAGTTGTCTATTTAAGTATACACTTAACTTTGGCTTTCCCCTTAATCAAATCTTAAAAAAAGTTAAAATTAATTCTAATTTATTCAATATGACTTTTTAACCATTTAATAGCCAGGCGAATTTGGGATTCGACAGTTTTTTTGGAAATTTTTAATTGGGAGGCAATTTGGGGATAAGTAAGCCCCTCTTCTCTGCTTTTCTTAAAAATTAGTTTCCGCTGAGGAGGCATCAAATCTATTGCCTGTTTAATATGACGCTCCAAATCATTCGAAATAATTGCTTCTTCGGTAGAATTTTCGGTTTCAAGAATGAATGGCTTGACGAACTCAATAAAGGATTGATGGTGAATTTTGCTTCGATTAATATTAAAAATGAAATTTTTACCCGTAGTAAATAAATAGGAATTAAAAGAAAGATTTTCGTTAAGCATTTTTCGGGAGTTCCAAATACGAATGAATACTTCCTGAACCACTTCTTCCGCTTCTGTTTGGTCTTTCAAAAACCTGTAAGCAAAATAATATAATTTTTTGCTATATCGTTGAAATATTTTTCTAAAAGCTTCAGGATCATCATTTTTGATAGCAATCAACAAGATTTTTTCGTCCATCCGTTTTCTTTGTAGTTTTATTTAACCTCAAAATTAGGCTTGCTGTAGTAGTTTGTTATTAAGCAAATCTATAAAAAAATTTATAGATAATTAACAGATCTTTATCAAGAAAAAAAATATAATTAAAATACTCACTGAAACCCAACCGTAAAGGGCACTCTATTTCTGTAATCGATTGCAAATTATTGTTCGGGCCGATACGAATTAGTGTAAATAACACATTTTATTTTTTTTTAATTATCATCGGATAATTTCTCCGATTGAACTAAAAAACAACGAATAAAGATTCAATGTAGTTTAACTTAGACTTAGGCCGCGGCTCCTCAGCCTGACGAACTTTTACCAGTATCACACTGAGCGATGGTATTGCCTGCGAATATAGCCGTTTAACAGGTCGCTCCTAAAGGAGCTTAATAACCTGTATTTACATCATTTATACAAACAGGTCGCCGCTACGCAGCTGTATTAAGCGAAATCAGAAATAGAAATTTTGTCACACACACAATTAGGATTAATAATTGTGCGTTCTGGAAAAATATATCAACCCATTGAATTTTTGGGAAAAGGAACAAAGCAATTAAACAGATCGCCGAGCGCATCGCACTGAATATTAAGTCGAAGTGCTGAGCGTATCCCCGATAGTCCCGATAGCTATCGCGGATCGGGATCTAACTACGCTCGATTTTAGGACTTTTTAGACAGCCCCCTATGAAAGCCCTTAAATGTTTGAAACATCAATATCCTTCATGGCATGAGCGGTTAATTGCTTGTAATCGAATCGGTTTTTATAGATGTCACATGCCATATACAAGGCTTGCCTAAAAGAGTTTTCCGATGCGAGGTCTTTTCCAACCAATTCATAGGCTGTTCCATGTGCTGGCGATGTTCGTATAATAGGCAGTCCTGCAGTAAAATTAACCCCGTCTTCAAAAACAAGCGATTTAAATGGAGCGAGTCCTTGATCGTGATACATAGCTAACACAGCATCAAACTTTTTGAAACTATCCGAACCAAAGAAGCCATCGGCAGGAAAAGGACCAAATGCCAAAATCCCGGCTTGTTTAGCTTTTTCGATAGCAGGAATGATAATTTCAATTTCTTCTTTGCCAATTAAGCCTTCATCACCAGCATGGGGATTAAGCGCCAATACAGCAATACGTGGTTTCCGAACGGCAAAATCGTTTATCAATGATTCGTTCAGAATTTTTAATTTCGAAACAATATTGATTTCGGTAATTAAAGAAGGTACCTGCGATAATGGGACATGGCTTGTAACAAGTGCCACTTTTACTAACTCACTTACCATGATCATTAGTACCTCTTTAGCACCAAACTGTTCCTTAAGATAATCGGTATGACCAGCAAATGAGAATGATTCGGACTGAATATTACTCTTATTAATGGGTCCTGTAACTAACATGTCAATTTTACCGCCTTTGAGATCAGCAATTGCGGCCTGCAGGCTGATAAGAGATGCTTCGCCTGCCTGAGGTGTAGACTTGCCAAGCTCTACCCTGACGTTATCGTCGAGACAATTAATAATATTCGCCCTTTTGGCATGAGCTTCGTCAGCTGTACGTATTGTTGTCAGCGAAACACTGTTCATATTAAGCGCCTTACGATGGTAAGCAACCACTTTAGGTGAGCCATAAATAATCGGGGTGCATGTTTCGTAAATTCGGGAATCGGCAAGTGTTTTTAATATTACTTCGTAGCTGATCCCATTTATATCTCCCTGGGTAATTCCTACCCTAAGCCTATGTTCTTTCATATAATAATACCATTACTGTTTTGATACTTGATTCTTTAAAAAGTCAGTCAAAAGGCGTATTCCAACTCCGGTTGCCCCTTTTCCTTTATAGGAATTGCCCTTTTTCAAGAAAGCCATTCCCGCAATATCGAGATGTATGTATGGATAATTGGTAAAATATTCCAGGAATTTTCCTGCCGTTATTGCTCCTGCCAACTCTCCTCCAATGTTTTTCAGATCAGCAATATCCGATTTAACCATATCGCCATATTCATCCCAAAAGGGAAGTTCTGCAACCCGCTCGTAAACGTTCCACCCTGATGTTTCTAACTGCTGAAATATAGTGGAATCGGCATTCCCCATACCAACAATGCCAACTTCGCCAATTGCCCGGTGAGCAGCTCCGGTAAGAGTTGCAACGGAAATAACAAGTGCTGGGTCAAATTGTTTGGCATAACTCAAGGCATCTGCCAAAATAAGGCGCCCCTCGGCATCGGTATTAAGTACCTCAACAGTAGCCCCATTATACATTGTTATAATATCGCCGGGAGAATATGATAAAGCATCTAAACGATTATCGGTCGAAGGAACCAGGCCAATCACATAAACCGGAATATTTGCTTTCGCCAGGGCATAAATTGTTCCGGTGACAGTAGCTGCGCCAGCCATATCGCATTTCATATAATCCATGCTGTCGGCTGTTGGTTTAAGGCTTAATCCACCACTATCGTAAACTACGCCCTTCCCCACCAAAACATAAGGTTTCTTATTGACTGCATTAGCAGGTTTCCATTCCATTATTGTAAAAGTTGGAGGTTCGCTGCTACCTTTATTAACGGCAAGCAGTCCTCCCATTTTTAGCATTTCAATTTGCGATTTATGTAATGTTTCGACATCAAATCCAGCTTCCTGACCAATTTTTTCTATTTCCCGGGATAATTGCTGGGAGGTTAAAAAGGAGGCGGGCTCGTTCACTAAATCGCGGGCAAAATAAACCGCTGCTAAAACATAATTTAAATCCTCAACTTGCTTCTTCGAAATGCTAGTAGACACGATAGAAATTTCCTCAAGCGAGAATTTTTTATCGCTTCTGTCACTTAAATATTTAATAAACTGGTAGTTGCTTAAAAACAGTCCTTCGGAAAAAGCCAGTGTTTGAGATCCGTTTTTTGCAGCATCGATAATCTGGATGCTTCCAATTTTTTGCTTCACCAGGAAATCGTGCAACTTAAAAGCGGCAATACGCAAGCTTTCGTTAATCGCAAATTCTGTTTTCTTATCTTCCGTAAATTGAAATATCAACCAATAATTAAACCGGTTTAGAGTTATGGTAAAATGTTTCTTATCAAGTGAAGCATTAATAAAAGCCCTCTCTTGCGGAGTTATTCCGTATTTTTCCAAATCTACATTTTTCGAAGCTACAATTATTGTAGTTTTCCCTTCGGCAAATCGATTTGCTAAAAGTATTCCGTTCATAGTTTTACATCACTTCATTACAATTGGGCAAAGATAAAGTAATTCTTTAAGTTATGGTAAGCAGTATTTATTATTAATTTCTCCCATTTGGTTGTTGAGAAATGGAAGTGTTGCTTTTAAGTACAGAAAGAAACTATTCTTTAGAAAGTTGGATCAAACCAGGTTCTATTATAGGTTTTTCTTCCCAAATTATTAGATTTTGACCTATAGATACCGAATCAGATGTTAGCTTATTCCACTTTTTAATGTCTTCTAATGAACATCCATACTGAATAGCAATTTTATGGAGGAAATCGCCTTTTAATACTTTGTAAACAATTTTTTGCTTAGTATCGGATATCTCCGGTATACGAGCCCTGGAAAGTGAATTGGCAAACAAGAAGTTCTCCTTGGAAAGATAAATTTTCAGTTTATCCTTTGGTAAAACCAAAATATTAGGAACATCTGATTCCGGAATTACATCAAGTTTATAAGTAGGGTTTAACGAACGGATGACATCCACCGGGACATTGGTCACTTCGCTAAGCTGATCGAACTGAAGATTATATTTTACCCTTGCTGTGTCAAGATCGGAGAATTTATAACCAGTTTCCAGTATTTTAATATTATGCTCGTTCGCAAAATTTAAAATATAAATCATGGCCATAAAAGCGGGTACATAATTCTGGGTTTGCTCGGGAAAAAATGCCACAAGGTCGCTATACGAAGTTTTACCTCCGCTTCGCTGAATAGCATTACGCACCACTCCAGGCCCCCCGTTAAAAGAAGCCAATACCAGGTACCAATCGTGGTAAGTTTGATAGAGATACTTCAGATATTTGCAGGCAGCTTCGGTCGACTTATATACATCGCTCCGCTCATCGGCAAAAGAGGTCATCTGCAAATCGAACATACTGGCCGAATGATACAAAAATTGCCACAGTCCGACTGCGCCAGAAGATGAACGAGCCAAAGGATCAAGCCCGGATTCTATAACCGGTAAATACTTAAGTTCGAGAGGCAGTCCATATTTATCAAGGTATTCTTCAAAAATTGGAAAATATTGTTCTTTCAGCCCCAAAATTCGTGATACATCTTTGCGTCGCTGAATAGTATATAGCTCAATATATTTTTTTACGGAAGGATTAAATTCCAAATCGATTGCCGATGCTTTGTGCAGTTTGGCAAACCGGAATTCATAAACAATATCTGGAAAAGTTGGGATTGAATCGTTTCCGGGAGAGGCAAAACTTTTTGCCGAAAAACCTACTATAAAAATCACTGCCAATGATTTAAGCCAACATCGAAATAAATGGTGTATCCTCATTGCAGCTAAAGTGTTAGTAAAAAACAAAACCTGTCGCCGAAATTATTGCAGAGACAGGTTATATAATCTTAAAAATGTGAGATCTTTATTTTGTAGTGTCTTCGTCTTTAGTGGCTTTCTTAAATTCCTTCATTCCCTGACCAATTCCCTTCATTAATTCAGGTAATTTTTTCCCGCCAAAAAGTAAGATAATTATAAGGAGAATAAGGACAACCTGCATCGGTCCAATTACTCCCAAGATAATAGAAAGGTTCATAGTATTTTGTATTTGTTTCAGACAAAAATAAACTTTTTAAATAAAACAACGTGTATTAAATACTTTTTTAAGAAAAAAATACATATTTTACTCTTTTATTTCACGACTTCAACCCTTTTCAGCTATATAATAATTTTAAGCATTGAGTTTCGACCAGGATTTTCTGTTATTTGAACAACTAGTACAAGGCCGGAGAGAAGCTTTCGATGCATTGTTTCGTAAATACTACCCTTCGCTCTGCCGGTTTGCCAAACTGTTTACCGATACTGCCGACGATGCCGAAGAGGTTGTTCAAACAGCGTTTATCACACTTTGGGAAAACAAAAAAAATATTACCATAAGCAAATCGTTAAAAGCATATCTCTATCAAATGGTTCGGAACAATGCATTAATGGTAATCCGAAAAAACGTTACCCGAAAAAAATACGAACAGGAATATGCCGCGTACCTCGAAGCTGATACTCCTGCTGAGAAAAATTATTCGGACGAGGAAATTAATGCAATGGTTTTAAAAGGCTTGGAATACCTTCCCGAAAAATGCAGGATGATATTTTCGCTGAGCCGATACGATGGACTTACCTATGAAGAAATTGCCGAATATCTGGATATTTCACCCAAAACTGTTGAAAACCAAATGGGAATTGCCTTTCAGAAATTACGGGAATCTTTAGCCCCTTTATGGAAAAAAATGCTCCTGCTTTTAGGGGTATTCATTTGGAGGATCATCTCATGAGCAACAATAATACCAGTAGAAGTATAATTGAACGGAAAAGAAAAAGAATATGAACAACCAGTTTTCAGATTTGGACCTTGCCCGCTATTTTACCGGGGAATGCTCTCCGGAAGAAAAGCTTCGGGTGGAGGACTGGAGAGATTCGTCACTAGAAAACCGTGAAAAATTTTATGCAGCAAAGTTTGTATGGGAACGAACTGCTTCATTGGAAAAGATTGAATTTGATACCGAAAAAGCATTATCAAAAGTAAACCTGCAACTCGATACTTTATCACATAGCCCCAGGAAACGAATATCGTTCCCTATCTATTCAAAAATAGCTGCAATTGCCGCTATCATGCTGCTACCGGTTTTATATATCTTTTTTATGAATAATGGAGGGAAAATCGTTGAAGAGTCTTATTCAATTATAAGTTCAGCGAAGGAAATCCGTCATATAACCCTCGCCGATAGTTCCGAAGTATGGCTAAATATCAACAGTGAGCTTTCTGTTCCCCAAAAACAAAAAGGTACCGAATTCAAAATAAAATTGGATGGAGAAGCATTCTTTCAGATTGCTCAAAACCCGCAACGTGTTTTTATTATAGAAACCGGTCAAACCCGTGTAGAAGTTTTGGGTACTGCGTTTAACCTCAAAGCCATCAAATCGAACATTAAAACAGTATTATCGGTAACCGAAGGGAAAGTGCTTTATACCAACAATAAAATCAAAAACAGCAAGGTTGTTGAAAAGGGAAGCGAAGCGATAATTGAAAGTGACCGAAATGCGATTACTGTACAGCCAATTTCCGACAATAATTTACTAGCTTGGAAAACACGTATGCTCAAATTTCGCGATACTCCCTTAAAGGAGGCATTTAATACTTTAAGCGATTTTTATCAGGTAAAATTTGAGGTGACCGATAGCTCACTGATGACGCTACCTATAAGCACCACCCTTGTAAATCAGCCGGCAGACGATGTTGTGAATGTTCTTAATATGGTCAGCGAAGAATTTATCGTTACAAAAACCCAGGACGGCTATCAGGCATCGAAAAAAAAATGATCAGGTATTATTCCATAGTGCTATTCATATTTACAGCTTTCCAGGCATTTAGCCAGGATATTTTGCTCAGGGAAATTAAGCTGGATATAAATGACCTGCCCATAAAAAATGTATTGGATCATATTAGTGGCAATACCGGGATTTATTTTACCTACGCCGGAAACATGGACGAGATGGATAAAAAAGTAACACTCCACATCGATAAAATTACCGTCGGGAAATTGCTTACCGATTTGTTTTATAAGTGCGATATAAGCTATACCACCTATGCAAATCAAGTAATTCTTAAAAAGAAAACATCTGTTGAAAAATTGCACCCTATCCGGGGGATAGTATTATCGTCAAACGATCAGCAGCCTGTGGAATTCTCGACCTTACAGCTAAAGCAATCGCGCAAAGGAACTATTGCCGGAGAAGATGGAAAGTTTGAATTTTTGCTTTCTGAAATAAATTTGAAAGACAGCTTGGTGTTTTACTGTATTGGTTACGAACCTCAAACTTTTAGCGTGAAATTACTTACAGGAATGGAATTTCATACAGTTTTTCTAACCCCTCGGGTTGTTGAACTAAACCCGGTAGAACTGGCAGTAAAAAAACCTGAAATTAAGAAAGAAGGAAATAGAGGAATAGCTTTAGGCTCCCTTTACCTCGATACCCATGGCCAGCAAGTAGCTCTGTTTATCGATAACAAGAAAAAATACGATGGTAAAATTAAAACCGTAAGCTATTATCTATCGGGAAAAGGAAATACAGAAGCTCCCTTCCGGATAAGGATTTATAGCAGGAACGACAGTCTGGGTTGCCCTGAAACTGAGCTTCTACCGGATATAATTGTAGTGAAGCCCGGCAATAAAAGCGGCTGGTTTAAAGTAGATATTTCGCGGTATAATATCCGTTTCCCCGAAAGTGGACTGTTTATAAGCATGGAAGGTATATACCCGGGAGATTATAATTATTACATCAATGCCTCAAACGAGGAAACTGAAAACGAAGGAGCCGAAGAAAAGGATGACTTTTTACAAGGCTCTCTCGATTATGGTCAACGAATTGGTTATTCAAGGTTTAGTCACAATAATACCTGGCATTACTCTTTATCTAATACCTGGTTTCAACTCGACAAACGAAATTTTAACGTCTTGATTTCTGCCGAAATTGTTATGGTCAACCCAAAAAAACATAAAAAACAATCGCTATGAAAGCATGTTTTATTTTTAGTTTTCTATTAAGCTTTGTTATTGTCTGGCCCGCAAACAGCCAGTGCAATAGCGAACTTATTGATATTGCAGTTGCACAAAGTGGCCCGGATGCTGTGTTTGTGCGCGAATTTAAAGTAAACTTACCGGCCGCTTCCCTCAAAAATCCTGTTCCCGTAGGTAAATTCAATGTATATCTAAAACAGAATACTTTATACCGGTTTAACATAGCCGCCGGAAAAGAGTCAACCGGCGAAGCAGTACTTCAACTTTTCGATAAAGGGATACTGGTGGCAAGTACCACTGCTCCATCAAACCTTTCCGGAAATAAACCGGTTAATATCACCTCGCCCAGAACAGGTAGTTTTCAGGTAATCATTTCATTTCGAGATGGAAAACCCGGATGTGCCGTAGGAATAATGAGTCTTGTGCAGAGCACAGCTTTAATGAAAGACAGTATCGCGTCGGTGCAAAACGACGAAATGGAAATATTATACCTGGAAACAGAGAATCCAATCTCAATAGTAACAGACAAAACTGATACGGACTCTATCCTTCTGGAAATTGACAACGGAACCATACTGAAACGGTTGGACGGATCGTATGCCGTTATCCCTGTTAACGAAGGAATCGCAACGCTGAAAGCGACGATTAAAACCAAAGAAGGAAAATTAAAAGAAGAAGCCAAATCGAATTTTCTGGTACGAAGGTTACCTCAACCTTATGCCACGCTTCAGGGAATAAGAGGAGGCCTCATAAACCGATCGTCTCTTCAGTTAGCCGATTATTTAGAAATAGATAATCCGGTAGCCTTTGAAAAAATTGGATATGTCATAGTTGACTTTAAAATAACTTTGGGAGATAAAGGAGGAAAGCGTCAGATTAATTCGGGAAAAAAATTTAGCCCGGCAACGCGGAGTTTTCTTCAGGAAGTCCCGGAAGATACCAAACTGATAATTGATGAAATTCGTGTTCAAACACCCTCGGGAAAAATTATTATGCTGGAATCCCTGGGATTTATTGTAAGGTAATAATTCCAAAAATCAATCGTAAATATGAACGAACCAATAATACAAACCCATTGTTTACTAAAAACTATTTTCCCCCGATGAAAAAGATACTAAAAATAGTCCTGTTTTTTTGCCTGATTGTATTTTCGTGCAAACCGAAACCTGCTTGTGAATACAGCCAAATAGGAGGATTTGCCCAAGGAACTACTTACTCAATTACTTTCGAAAACTGCGGCCGAAGAGATTATTCTGCGGCTATAGACTCCATTTTGAAAGATTTTGATATGTCGCTATCGGAATATGTGCCAAATTCCATTATTTCGAGAATTAACGCCAACGACCCCACGGTTGAAGTTGATGAACATTTTAAAACTGTTTTTTTGAAATCCAAAGAGATTTGGGAACAATCCGACGGACTTATGGATATTACAGTTGGGCCAGTTATTGATGCCCTTGGCTTCGGTCCAGGCAAGAGAACAGTTGTGGACAGTACCAAAATTATACACCTGCTTAAATACATTGGGTTCGAAAAGGTTAAACTCGAAAACAATAAAGTAATTAAGTCGGACACTGCGGTTAAACTAGATGTAAACTCTATTGCACAAGGCTATTCAGTAGATGTAATCTGTAATTTTTTTGAAGCCGAAAATATAGAGAATTACCTGGTTGAAATTGGCGGAGAAGTTCGTACGAAAGGAAAAAATTCCCAGGGGGAATACTGGAGAATAGGTATTGATAAACCTGAGGATGGTAATATGCAGCCGGGTGAAAAGATTCAGGAAATTTTCAGGCTTAAAAACCAATCCGTCACAACATCAGGAAATTATAGGAAATTCTATGAAGAAAACGGAGTAAAATATTCGCACATTATTAATCCTAAAACCGGTTTCCCTGTTAAAAGCCGATTATTAAGTGTTACAATTGTTGCCAAAGACTGCCTTACGGCCGATGGCTGGGACACTGCATTTATGGTAATGGGGCTCGAAAAAAGTATTGAAGTATTAAAACAACACCCCGAACTGGAAGCTTACCTGATTTATAATGATGAAAAAGGAAAAATGCAGGTTTATATGACCGATGGATTAAAGTCGATAATAGTGAAATAGTGTAGGCAAGAAAACGTCAATTTCTTCGTTACGCTCGGCAGAAAAATACTCATTTACGAAAAATAAACTCCGCTTTTTCTGCCTACGCAAGCCTTGAACTTGGCGTTTTCTTATCCAACATTGGGTTTTCTTACAAGCACTAAATAGAAACTTAATGACATTTTAAGAATTATGCTATTGGGAATGCTTATTTTTACAGTTCTGAAAATTATGATGGCTAAAGTGAGAATGTCATTCTTTTCGGAATAATTTGTACTTTAGAAAATTAAAGTTGACACCTTTCACTTTTCCGCTTTTAAAAACATTGTATGCAAAAGGTTGAAAAAAACCCATTCAAAAAAATGTCCGGGATAAATGTAATTTACCCCGTTATTATAGGACTTGGCGTTATTGCCTTTTTTCTCTTTCGGGATCTGAAACCTGAGGCATTCAAAACGATCAATTTCAATTTTACAATGGTAGCCTTTTTGTTCCTCGCTATTTGCTTTATGGCGATTCGGGATATTGGCTACATGTTCCGTATCAGAGTTTTAACCAATAAGGAATTAACCTGGCGGCAATCGTTTCGGGTTATAATGCTTTGGGAATTCTCCTCGGCAGTAATGCCTTCGGCGGTTGGCGGTACTACTATTGCTATGATCTTTGTAAATAAGGAGGGGATTTCTTTAGGACGCAGCACTGCTGTTGTAATGGCCACCTCCTTTCTCGATGAGCTCTATTTTGTTTTGATGTTTCCATTATTGCTGGCTTTTATAAGTATTCCGACACTTTTTACAGTTGGTGCCGGCGTTGAAGGCAATGAGGTTTTTTCGTTTACCAATGAGTTTTTATGGTTTGCCGTTATAGGTTACTCTTTAAAATTTATTTTTCTAATTGTTTTGGGTTATGGCCTGTTTATAAATCCCCGCGGACTAAAATGGCTTTTGCTTTGGGTATTTAAATTACCCTTTTTACGTAAATTCCGCCAACCAGCGAACATAACCGGTAGCGATATAATTTCGAGTTCGCTGGAGCTTAAACGGCAAAAATTTAGCTTTTGGCTTAAAGCCTTCGGCGGTACATTCTTTTCGTGGTCTGCCAGGTACCTTGTTGTAAATGCCCTTTTACTTGCTTTCTTTTCTGTTTCCGATCATTTTCTCCTGTTTGCGCGACAACTGGTGATGTCGAATATGATGCTTATTTTCCCAACCCCTGGAGGAAGCGGTTTTTCTGAATTTATTTTTACTCAGTACCTCAAAGATTTTATTCCCGTTAGCGCTGCATACTCTGCGGGAATTGTTATCGTTATTGCGCTTTTATGGCGTCTTATAAGTTATTACCCTTATCTTATTATCGGCTCATTAATTCTGCCCTCCTGGATTAAAAACAAATTCGGCGCGACTGAAACCTGATAAGTAATTGCAATTTCTTATACACTAAAAATTAAATTTCCAGTAGTAACAACCTATTCCCTTCACTTTTGAATTAACTGTGGCGAAAGATCTGACGTTTTTTACCCTTTTGCCGTCTTTAAACAGATGTATTTTGAAAATTTAATTTCTTCATTCATGACTATCTCAGATTCGGAGCAGACTTGCAAGCTTAGGATGTTTCTGTAACGATATCATAATTTCAAATATCGGATAAAATTCACATCAAAAAAAAATCAGGGCTAACTAAACAAATAGTAGATGTAGGGTAATTTTTAATTCAACTGTATTGTTGTATATAAATCAATAAACTTGAGTTGAAGGTTTTTAAAATATATCCCATTTTATGAAATTTTTGAATTTACAGGTAAAACTTTTTAAAAACAGGAAGATAAAAAACAAAATTAACCTCACTATGTTGATTTTTATGATACCTGCTTCACTTCTTGCTCAAAGTGATGATTTTGGAATCTGGTCTTCCGTTGGAATTGAGAAAAAGCTATCGAAATGGACGTTTAGTACTGAAGGCGAATTGCGTACAAACAATAATTCGGAACAAATTAATCGCTGGAGCCTCAAACTCGAAACTTCTTACAACATTTTTAAGCCCCTGAAAATTGGCCTCAGCTACCAGTTTATTAATTTCTATGATGCAAAATATTCTGATTTTCAACCCCGTAACCGGTTGAATCTTTTTCTGCAAGGAAAGCAAAAGCTGGGCAATTTTACCTTTACGCTGCGCGAACAGGCTCAGGTGACCACCAAAGATGAAAGCGACAGGGTGAAGGCCAGTGGTAAAATTGACACTTATTTAATAAATCCTGCATGGATTTGGCGCAGTCGAATCAAAGTCGATTATAATATCCCTAAAATTCCAATCACTCCGGCGCTTTCTTTCGAGTCCTTTTACCAGCTCAATAATCCGAATGGTAATTCCTTCAATAAACTACGGTACACCCTCTCATTCAGTTATAATTTGACGAAACATCATCAATTTGAAGTTTACGGATTAATAGATAAGGAAATCAACGTTACAGATGCTGTAAAAACCTATATCGCCGGAGTTGGATATGTCTTTTCATTTTAAAATAATATCATGTTTAATTGTGAGGATAATATTGATACAATTATTTCAGCACTCTAACGAAAAATGTAAAGTAAAATTAAATATCATATCGTTATGAAAAATTATCTCTTATTGTTTTTTAGTATTTGCATTCTATTAATAGCCGCATGCGAAAAAGATACCGACACCGATGTAACCACGGATAATAAATCAACTGATACATCCGTTCATGAAGATTCAAGCGACTACAGCTGGGATGCGTCAGCAGCAGTTAATATTAAATTGAATATTAGCTCGATAAGTGTCGAGTCTCCAAGCGCTATCGTTTCGGGCAATACAGTTACAATCACTTCGGCTGGTATTTACAGCATAAGTGGCACACTTACCGATGGACAAATAATTGTAAATACAGAGGATGAAGAAAAAGTAGTTTTAATATTAAACGGAGCCCATATTACCAGCTCAAAGAGTGCGCCTATATATATATCGAAAGCAAAAAAAGCAATCGTATATATTACAGAAGATACCGAAAACAGTTTAACCGACGCTTCAACCTATGTTTATGCAAGCTCGGATGTGGATGAACCGAATGCTGCATTATATTCGAAATCGGATTTAACTATTTTTGGAGAAGGCAGTTTAGCCGTTAAAGGTAATTTTAACGATGGAATTACCGGGAAGGACGGACTCATTGTAAAAAGTGGAAATATCACTGTAAACTCGTTAGATGATGGTATTATTGGAAAAGACTATTTAATAATTAAAGACGGAACTTTTGTCCTGAATTGCGGTGGCGACGGAATAAAATCGAGTAATGAGGAAAGTACTGCATTAGGTTATGTTACCATAGAATCAGGTAAAATAAAGGTAGTTTCGGGGGGCGATGCTATTGCAGCCCAAACCGATGTGTTAATTACCAGCGGCGAATTTAACCTGACTTCCGGAGGAGGAAGCAGTAAAACTGTAGCGGCAACATTATCGTCAAAAGGAATAAAGGGTAAAACAAGTGTATTCATCGAGGATGGCACCTTTACGATAAATTCTGCTGACGATGGTATACATTCGAATAATGAAATTACGGTGAATAAAGGAGTAATTGCTATATCTTCGAGCGAGGATGGCATGCATGCCGATTCAAAATTGACAATTAATGACGGCGATATTACGATTGCAAAATCGTATGAAGGCATTGAAAGCGGGTTAATTACAGTTGTTACCGGCAAAGTCAGTATTACTGCCTCTGACGATGGTTTTAATGCAAGCTATGGAAAGGGAGGAGAGTCGAATGACGGAAGTTCACTGAATCTGAAAGGAGGAAATATTTTTGTAAACGGATCGGGAGGTGATGGATTAGATAGCAATGGCAATATAGAAATTACCGGAGGAACAATTGTAGTGAATGGCCCTCAATCTTCGCCTGAGGTGGGGATGGATTATAATGGAACATGCAAAATAACAGACGGATTTCTGATAATCTCGGGCACCAATTCAAACATGACACAAGCTCCAGGCACAAGCTCTTCGCAGTATTCCCTGAAAGCAATAATGACTTCATCTATTGCGGCAAACACGCTATTCCATATTCAGGATGCCGATGGAAACGATGTTGTTACTTTCAGGCCTGTTCGCAGCTATTATTCTATGGTCTTCTCCTCACCCGCCTTAAAGAAAGGCGCTACCTATTATATTTACACCGGAGGAAGTTCAACCGGTACCCTCACCAATTGTATTTATAAGGATGGAAATTATACAGCCGGCACACTGGTTACAAGTTTCACTGTTTCAAGTGTCGTTACCAGCTATGGAAACAGCGGTTCCGGCTCAAGAGGTTGATAAATGAAGCGTTGAAATTTTTAGGGAAGTGTTAAGAACAAATAGTGTTTTTTGAGATTAAAACACATCAAATACAATCAACAATCTGGTTTGATTGCTCCGAAAAAAATGAGATTAATATCCTCTTGTAGAGAAAATAACCATCTACATCGGTAAATAAACAGTGTTCTTCTAAGCAATTAGGCAAAGATCCTTTAAGGAATTATATTTGCTTTCAATACTCTATTGATATGAATACCGAACGTAAAAAAATAATTATCCTGGTACATGTCCTTCTTTGGGCTGTCATTATAGTTATCCCAAAATTTTTCATGCCTGTCTGGATTAAAGTGTCCATCCTGTTTGAAGTCCTATTATGGGTTCCCATTATAGCTTTCTTCTATTTGAACTATTTTATATTAATCCCCAAATTACTTACGCGTAAAAAATTCCTGCTGTATACACTATCCATACTGGGTATTCTTGCAGTGACCCTTTTTATAGGTACCGCCACCCGTCCACCAGATGTTTCGACCCTTCAAATAAAACAAATTTCTTCTCCTATGCCCCATGATCCTCCCAGGGATAGTTTATTCTTCCCTTTCCGGGGGTTACGAAATTTAACTTCCTGTTTTTTGTTTCTGGCAATCAGCACCAGTATCAGGGTTACGGAACAATGGTATTCGAATGAGAAACAACGCAAAGAAATGGAAAATCAAAAGCTAACTGCTGAACTTTCGTTTCTGAAATCGCAGATAAACCCACACTTTTTTTTCAACACCCTCAACAGTATTTATTCGCTGGCCATTACCAAATCGGAGAAAACCCCCGAAGCAATAATTAAGCTGTCGGAATTAATGCGGTTTATAATTTATGAATCGGAAAAAGACCTGGTTCCACTCCGAAGAGAGCTGGATTATATTAATAATTACGTGGAGTTGCAGCGGTTAAGGCTTATGTCGAACATTTCGGTAAAGTATACCATAGAAGGCGATTATAACGATAAAAAAATTGAACCATTACTGCTATTGCCTTTTATCGAAAATGCCTTTAAACATGGAATAGATTCAACGAAAAATTGTACAATAAATATTCACGTAAAAATCGTTCAAAACACATTGGTTCTGGTTGTTGAAAATCCAATTATAAAACCAAGTATGAAAAGCCCAAACGAGCAATCGGGAATTGGTTTGGCAAATTCGAAAAAAAGATTACAGATAATTTATGGTACTAACCATCAGTTTAATATAACACAAACAAGCGAGAGCTTTAGGATAGACCTCACCCTTTTATTAAAGGCCAATGAATTGTATAATAGTTGACGACGAACCTCTGGCACACGAAGTTCTGGAAGAATACATAAAAAAGGTGCCATACCTTAATTTGGTAGGAAAATGTTCCGGGGCATTTCAGGCTTTTGATATGCTTCGAACCGAGAAGATCGATTTGATATTTTTGGATATTCATATGCCCAATGTTTCGGGCATCGATTTCATTAATTCGCTCGAATTCAAGCCCTATTTTATATTTACCACTGCTTATTCGGAGCATGCCATGGAAGGTTTTAACCTCAACGCGGTAGATTATTTATTAAAACCCATTCCGTTCGAACGGTTTCTGAAGGCAATCAATAAGGTTTACGATATTTATTCGTTGAAAAACCAAAAGGTAGAAGTAAAAACCGAAGTTCAGGAAGTAAAGCAACCTGAAAATTTTATCCTTGTAAAATCCGATTATCAGACCCAAAGGGTAGATTTACATGAAATTACTTACATTGAAGGATTAAAAGATTATGTAAAGATTTATTTGGGTGCAGGTAAGCCTGTAACTACGCTTAATTCGCTCAAAAATATGTCGGAAAAGCTTCCATCGCATATGTTTGTTCGGGTTCATAAATCGTATATTGTTTCTATCAATAAAATAAATTCTATCGTACGCAACCGGATAATTATCGGCGATAAGTGGATTCCTATCGGCGATAATTTTAAAGAAGCATTCTACGAATCGATTCGCAAAAACAATTTCAATTTATAAGATTTTGCCCAATTGGCTTGCCGTAAATCCTGACACCGGCCATTCTTAATTCTTCGATACTTATAACGGGCCGTTCTTTTGCTATTAGTTTTGCTATCACCATTCTCCCTACCTTTTCGGCCAGTTCTTTGGAAGCAAACCCTTCGTGCGTTTCTATTACCGGAACAAAAGGCTGGTAAATAATTGTATTTCGCCCGGCATCGATACGATATCCCCAACCAATAGCTGTTTGAAAAGTATGCAATGTAACAGTGGTTCTTGTTTTGCGTGTCACTTTTTTATGAATAACTGCAGAAACAAAAAAAGTTGTTGCTGCCATAAACAGCAGCAACAGTTTGAATTTAGTTCTAATTTTTATCGTCATATGTTTCCAATGGTTTAAACTCCCACATATCATCCAATTGGTATCCCCCGCTTCTTCCTGTTGTAATAAAGATTCTGTTGTTTACGGTAAATGAAACTGCACCGTCTCTAACAGTTCCTTCGAATGCTGTTTTTTCTTCCCATACATCGGTACCAGGATTATACTCCCAAACGTTGCTTAAGAGCGAACTTGCCGTTCCAAGTGCCAGATAACCTTTGTCGACCGACGCAAAGCCAACGGCATTGCTCCTGACAATTGTAGAATAATCATCGTCGTAGCTATCGTCGCTATAATTACTGATTTTGCGCAGTTCTTCCCAAGATCCTGATTGAGGATCGTATCTCCAGAAATCGTCTACCAGGGAGCCATTATTTACCCCGGCACAAATATATGCTTTACCATCGATTACAAATGTAGATGCATCCCTGCGTTTAGTACCTCCCAGGCTTACCATTTGAGTCCATTTCCCGGTGGAAGGGTTATATTCCCATAAGTCTTTCAAATAATTTCCGTCATAGCCGGTACCAATAAATCCTTTTGAATCAAGTGAAAAACTTGCTGCACCGTATCTGGCAGTACCTGCAAAATTTTCTTTCTGCACCCATTCGTTTGCATCGGGGTTGTATTCCCAAAAGTCTTTTAAATAGGCTTCGCCATCATAACCGGTTCCCACATAACCACGGTTTCCGATTCCAAAACCAACGGCTGAATATCTTGCCGATCCGGGCAGGTCGGCAATCTGGGTCCAGTATTTCTTTTCACTATCGTATTTCCAAAAGTCTTTCAGTTGTTTTTTTCCATCGTAACCGGTACCTACAAAGGCAAAGTTGTCGATAACAAAACTAACTCCTTCATTTCTTGCAACGCCTTCGAAGTCGGAAGATTTTGTCCAGTTACCTACCAGATCGTCATCGTCATCGTCGTCGGTACATGAACTGAAAAATGCCGCAATCGTTACCAAAATCAACATAACAATTCCAATATTAGTTGCTGGTGGCGATGCTTTTTTGTGTATTCGTGAATTTATTTGCTCCATTTTAAATGATTTTATGTTTAGTGGAGCCAAACCTAAAAAGAAACGACCGGCATGGGAAATAAAATAGACTTCTTCCCTCAATCTATCGATGTAGGCAACAAAAATATCTATTAAACTCCGGGAGGCCTCCTATGGGGAGTTATCGGTAAAATCAGAGATATTATCGTTACAAACAGTATTGCTTGTATAATAGAGTTTTCAAAAATGGCAATTCCCTGTTTATTTACCCTCCAAAATAAAACTGTTTTTATAATGATAAAAAAAACATATACTGAACTTTTATGGGTATTGAGTTGTATCCTGATGATAGCTTGTTCGGAAGACGATAAAACGTTTACAATCGGGGAAAACCTGGTGGACGTGAAAAGCAATGTAGTAACTATTGACACCACCACCATTAATACCTTTACTATTCTTGCAGATTCTGTTCAAACTTCGGGCTATTCAAAATCATTGGCAGGGAGTTATACCGATGGGGTTTTCGGGACAGTTTCGGCTTCTTCGTATTTTCGGCTCGCACTGCCTTCCGATTTAACCCTTGCAACGAATGCTCGATTCGATTCAATATCGCTTATTTTAAAACCATCAGGCTACTGTTACGGCGATTCGACCAAACCATTTCCCCTGCAAGTACACCGATTAACCGAAAATTTAGAAAACAGCGACATTACCTATCGCTATAATACTTCGAAAGTTTCGTATTCGTCGGCACCTTTGGGAATAAAAACATCTATAATCAGGCCCGTCACAAAAAAAGAGCTGAACGTAAGGCTTAATGACGATTTTGGTAATGAGCTTTTTAACCTGATTCTAAATGAAGCGGAGGAAGTAGAAGACCAAACTAACTTTCTTAAATATTTGAAAGGGCTGGCCATTACTACCGATGTAACGAATAGCTTTTCGATTATGCAGTTCGATGCATCCGACAGCATTACCAAGATGCGTTTATATTATCATGAAGGACAAGACACTAAAACCCTCGATTTCAGCTTAACAAACACATCGTATCAATATAACCGGATCGACAAGGATTACACCAATAGTCCCTTGAAAGCGCTCATAAAAAAAGAAGACAAGCTTTCGTCGGATCTTACAAACAAAGAAAGTTATTGCCAGGCCGGAACCGGATTAATGACCCGGATAGAATTTCCTAACCTGAAAGCTATTTTTGAAATGTACAAGAGTTATAAAATCCTGAATGCCGAGCTTATAATAAAACCCGTTAAAAACACCTACGACCTTATTCCATTGCCTTCAGCTATATATTTATACAATACAAATACTATAAACGATATTGGAAGTGTTCTAACAGATTCGGAAGGAAATACTATTTCGTCGCAACTGGTAACCTATTATATGTACAACGAACAAACCGCTTATTATTTTGATGTAACGGATTATTTAACCTACCAGATTAATTACCTGAAAGATTCTCCCCCGGCCTTAATCCTCTCTTTTTTATCTACTTCAAACGGAAATTCGCTCGAACGGTTAATCGTAGGTAATCACCAACACCCCTCGAATGCGATTAAGCTTAATATTACAATTTGGCACAATTAAACCAATCCCTTCAACAATTATGAACTTAAAATATATCCTCGTTTTTCTTTTATTCTTGGTTACTGGTTTGGGGGTAAAAGCCCAGAACAATACGAACTCGCCTTACTCCATGTTTGGAATTGGGTACATTGAACCGGGAGGGTTTGGACGAAATAAAGCAATGGGAGGTACAGGTATTGCCCTTCCATCAAAAACATCACTCAACAATATAAACCCTGCATCGTACCATGCTCTCGATAGTTTAATTTTTCTGACCGAAACCGGTTTAAATGGTATCTACTCCAAGTTTACCAATGGCTCTCAGGTTCAAAACAATTTTAACATGAATTTCAGTTACCTGGCTTTAGGTTTTCGGATTACTCGACGGTGGTCCAGCAGCATTGGTGCTACCCCTTATAGTAATATCGGGTATAGCATCGATACCAAAAAACAAATTGAAGGAACCACCAATTATTCGGATATAAATGTAAGCGGATCAGGTGGCCTTAATCAAATATATTGGGGGAATGCTTTTAAAGTAACAAAAAACCTGTCGCTGGGAGTAAATGCTTCTTACTTGTTTGGTTCTATAACCCAAACAGAAAAAACATCGAACGATTATCTTTCCGGGACTATTGATGTGACAGATGAATCGCGTCTTCGAAATTTCTATTTAAACTATGGACTGCAATACTCTTTTAAGGTAAATAAAAATATAGAAGGAATGGTTGGTGCGGTTTATGGCAATAAAACCCGGTTGCGGCTAAAACACAACACCAATATTGTAGATAACAACGGAGATACCCTGAGTAGCAATGTTGCCAGTAAAAGTAATTTTTATATACCACAGTACTACGGTTTTGGCGCTTCGGTGAAGTTTTACAACAAATTGCTTATTACAGGCGATTATACCCGAAATAACTGGTCAGGGTCCAACCCAGGAAAATCGGTTATTCAGTTAGTAAACAGCGATAATTATGCATTAGGGGTTGAATATATCCCCTCGTATAAACCAAGCGCCAATTATCTTCATGTTCTACGCTACCGTTTGGGTGCGTATAAAGAAAATTCGTATATGAATATAAAAGGCAATCAGATGAATGATGTTGGTATTACTGCAGGAATAGGATTTCCGGTTTCGAAAGGTAAAACTTATATAAACCTTGCTGTTGCGCTGGGGAAAAAAGGATCGGGTGGCGCAGGCGGGATAATTACCGAAAACTACTGTAAAATTAACCTGAATATTTCGCTTCTTGATATTTGGTTTGTCAGATCTAAATTCGATTAGTCTAATAAATAAGACATTAACTTAACCCAACATTGCGTCCTAAGAAAGATTAACTTTCTTAGGACGCTTTTCGTATTCTAACTTTTATTATTTGTTAAAACCAATCCTTCTTTTAAATTTGGGTCTCAATTTTTGCTTTCTTTGAGCCAATTTTTATCAATGTAATGAAAGAAATAAGGAGTAGTAATTTAACCACAGGCGTCGTAAGTATTTTCTTCCTGCTTATTTTTGGTTATTTCAGGTTTTTCATACCTTATCATCTCATTAACCTTGAGCAAAACCAGCTTTTTTTGTTTAGCAAGGATTACATTCTGGCCTTTTTCGACAAACCAGGTGCTTTTGCCAATATTGCAGGAACGTTTATTACCCAGTTTTTTATTGACCCATGGCTTGCTGCTTCTATTTTAACTTTGTTAGCATTAGGATCGTTCTTTTTGATCCGATACATACTTAAGGTGCATCGGTTTAAAGGGATATTATTTCAGTTTCTACCCATCATTTTTATGGTGGCCGTTCAAAGCAGTTTTAACTATACTATAAATTTTCAAATTGGCTGGATACTTTCGCTGGCATTCTTTGCAGGATATATTTCAATCAGGCAGATAACGCTTCGTGTTACTTATGGCATTGCTGTTGGAATTCTTTCATATTACGCCATTGGCGGGTATTTTATTATCGCGATACTTTTGGCTAGTATCCATGAACTTTTTTACCGCGAGGAGCAGAAAAAACTATATTTCATTCTGGCTTACTTAATGCTGGTAATCCTGATACCTCTTTTATCCTGGAAATTTATTTACTACATCAACATAAAAGATGCATGGCTATTTCCAGTTTCCATAGGGACTCTCTCACATGTGAATTTTTTTCTGTATCTCCATCTCCTGTTTTTACCCCTAACCCTGATTGTGGTATATTTCTTTCTGAGAAGGACTTCTGTAAAAGCAATTGAATTCAACTGGAACCTGAAATATGGGTTGATAAGCCTGGTAATCTTAGCCCTTTTAGGGATTTCGGTAATAAAATTTGCTTACGACCCTAAGAACGAAGCTTTTTTAGAAATCGATTATCATATTCAGAAATCGCAGTGGGAAAAGGTTCTTCAGCTTTCGGAGAAATATCCGGGAACGAACCAGGTAGTGATGTATTATACAAATTTAGCATTATATAAAACCGGACGCTTTGCTAATGAGCTATTTAATTACAAACAGTCGGGCACTTCCGGGTTATGGCTTGAGTGGAAAAGAAACGAGACCGCTCCTTTTTATGGAGGCGAAGTCTTTTATCAACTATCATATACCAGCGAGGCATTTCGCTGGGCTTTTGAGGCGATGGAAGCCAAAGGGCCAAGTCCGCGGTTATTAAAAAGACTAGCTTTGACAAGCATAGCTCATTACAAATATAACCTGGCAAATAAATACCTTACCATTCTTGATCAATCGTTGTATTATAACAATTGGGCAAAGCATTACAAGAATTGCATTGACGACACTACCCTAATCCAACAGGACAATGAGCTACTTGAAAAGCGCTATTATGTAGCCAAAAACGATTTTATTTCGGATATTAGCCCCAACGATATCGGATTTATTAAGCTTCTCGAAAACCATCCTGATAACCGAATGGCATTTGAATACCTGATGGCATCCTATTTACTGAACAAGAATTTAAAAGGATTTGCTGCTAATATCTATCGCCTGAAAGAACTTGGCTATTCTCAAATTCCTAAACATTTTGAAGAAGCGCTGCTATTGTATATGGGAATAACCCGCCAGAACTATGTTCCCGAAGGGTATGCCATTAGTTCTGATACTCAATTGCGCTTTCGTGATTATGCTGAAACTTTTGCTCAGTATAGGAACTCCCCTGAATTAGCAGCAAAATGGTTGTTCCCTCAATTCGGCAGAACATTCTGGTTTTATATGCAATTTAGCAATTCAAATTAACCGGATTATGATAAAAGAATTACTCCATATAAAAGTCGGATTTCAATCAGTTTTACTGGGTCTTCTGATATTTACCACTGGCTGTTCCGGAGATATTAAGAACTACAAGGAAGTGTCCCAGAACTTACCCATCTTTCCCGATTATGCTGGTATTACGCTTCCTCCCAATATTGCCCCTCTTAATTTTACAATTCACGCAAAAGCTGAAAAATACAGTGTTAAAATTTCCGCGGAAATAGGCAAACCTATCCTAATATCGTCGGCCGATGGCAATATAATTATTCCTATCAACCAATGGAAAACGCTGCTGGGTCAAAATCGTGGGAAATCAATTCAGGTAGATTTATTTCTAAAGAAAGAAGGACAATGGTTAAAGTACAATACCATTACCAATCACATTGCTTTAGATTCAATAGATCCTTATTTGGTGTACCGGCTTATTGAGCCTGGATACGAAACCTGGAATAAAATGGGTATTTACCAGCGCTGCCTGGAGAATTACAACGAAAGCCCGGTAATGATTAACGAAATGAGCGATGGAAACTGTATGAACTGTCACTCATTCAGCCAAAATAACCATAACACCATGCTTTTTCATGTCAGGGCAAAACATGGCGGTACCATTATCATGAGGAACGGTAAAATTACCAAGGTAGATACCAAAACCGATAGCACATTATCTGCCGGGGTTTATCCGGCATGGCACCCGGGAGGGCGATATGTTGCATTTTCGGTAAACCGCATTGTACAGAGCTTTCATGCTATTCCCGACAGAAAAATTGAAGTGGTAGATACACTCTCCGATTTAATACTTTACGATGCCGAAACAAATAAGGTATTTAACCATAAAAGCATTTCGTCGGCGAATAGCTACGAAACTTTTCCTACCTGGTCACCCGATGGGAAGTTCCTATACTTTTGCAGCGCAAAATTTCAACTGTATAAAGATTATCAGCAAATTAAATACGATTTATTAAGGGTTTCCTTCGATACAGCAACTGAGTCGTTTGGAACAGTAGATACCGTAATAAATGCCTCAAGCGACAATTACAGCATCTCATTTCCCCGGATTTCGCCAAATGGGGAATATTTAATGTATACTCGTTCCCGGTATGGGAATTTTACCATTTGGCACGACGACAGCGACCTTTTTTTGCTAAACCTTAAATCGGGCGAAATCTCTAAGCCAGATATTAACAGCGACAAATCGGAGAGTTATCATAACTGGTCATCATCAAGCCGCTGGCTGGTATTTAGCAGCCGACGCATCGACGGACATTATACCCGTCCTTACTTTACCTACATCGATTCGTTGGGGAAAGTTCACAAGCCCTTTTTGCTGCCACAAAAAAATCCGGAGTTTTATGTTCATTTTCTTAAATCGTATAACATACCCGAAATGGTAACTTCCAAAATACCCCTTGATCCAAGAAAACTGGAAAAAATTGTAAAATCGGAAGCACAAAAAGCTTCATTTGAAAAAAAGCTATAACCCCAATTATGCAATCTTTCCGCACCATTTATTTATCGATAATCCCAAAAATAAAAGACACTTTTGAGAACGAATGGGCAAATTGCCTCGAAAATTTAGTGAATCAAACGGCTCTATCTCAAGGGGAAATCTATAAAATCACTCTATTTATTGATTCCGAAAATGAGGTCGAGTTTCTGAAAAGGAAGAAATTCATCAAACAGAGTCTGTACAAATACTACGCTTCCAGTTGTCCGACCTTTAGTGTCCTAAGCCAATCGCCCGAGGGCGATACGAAAATTGCCTGTGAAGCAGTACTACTCAAATCTGAAGCCGGAACCCTATCATATAAAATATTACTTGATCTGCCTTATATCGTAATAGAATCTTCTGACTACAAAGAAATTTGGATGTCGGGTATTGAAGCAAATGAGGGTTTCATAAGTACTGAGTTTGCAGCCAGAACTGCATTTGAGATGATGCACCGGGTACTCGAAATAGAAGGAATGAGGTTTGAGCATATTGTACGTCAATGGAACTATATTGGAGGAATACTTCAAAACCATTCCACTTCCTCAGGAATATTACAAAACTACCAGACTTTTAATGAGGTTCGGCATTCGTATTATAAGCAATATCGTAAAACGGAAGAATTTCCGGCAGCTACCGGAATTGGGATAAAATATGAAGGAATCATAATCGATTTTTGTGCCATTCGTTCGGATACCAATTCCTGCTATGCAATAAAAAGCCCGGTTCAGAAAAATCCATACGAATACAGCCAGGAGGTTTTAGTTGGGGAACCTTTGCCAAACCTAACAATAAAGCATCCTCCCGAATTTGAAAGGGCCATATTGCAGTCAACCCCAAATTTTCAAAGGCTCTTTGTTTCGGGAACGGCAGCTATTTCTGGTCAAAACTCTGTAGAGAAAAATGATGCCCAACGGCAAACGAAAATTACAATTGAAAATATACGGAAGCTTATTTGCATAGAAAACCTCTTTAGATTCTATCCCAATTGTGAATCTCTTAAATGTTATAATTTTGTGCGGGTTTATGTAAAAAACCGATCCGATTTGGAATCGGTTGGTAAAATCTGCCGGAAAGAATTTGGAGGAACCCCTATGCTAATTGTGCAGGCTGATATTTGCCGAGACGATTTACTGGTTGAAATTGAAGCAGAATTAGGAAATACTATCTAATTTGTTTTTACTGCTTTCTGCCCCCTTTTTTGTTTTAGCTTTATTCAGCGAAAAGGTGAATGTTGTGCCTTTCCCAATTGCAGATTGAACCCGAATGGTTTGATGATGGGCCTCCATAATATGCTTCACAATAGAAAGTCCTAATCCTGTGCCTCCCTGATCGCGCGAACGGCTTTTATCGGCCCGGTAGAACCGCTCAAAAATGCGGGGTAGGTCTTTTTCGTCAATTCCAAGACCAGTATCGCTAATAGAAATAAATACCTGATCGCCCTGATCCTCGAACGAAACACTGGTAACACCTCCACTTCTACTATATTTAATCGAATTTACCACTAAATTATTTACAGCTTCTACAATTCGCTTCCGATCGGCAAAAACACGAATGGATTTGTCGTGACCAGTTTCAAACTGAAGCTTAACTCCATAACGATGAGCCAACATTTCCTGCATCTCATAAACATCTTCTACCAGCGCCACAATGTTAAAATTCTCGAAATCCAATGTCAATTCGCCCGACTCCAGACGGGAAATCGATTCCAAATCTTCCACAATGCTAATCATGCGGTTAATGCTCTTTTCGGTTCGTTCCAAGTATTGGCGGTTAATCGAAACATCTTCGAGCCCGCCATCGAGTAGGGTTAAAATGTATCCCTGAATATTAAAAATAGGCGTTTTCAGCTCATGAGAAACATTGCCCAGAAACTCCCGCCGATACTTTTCGAGTTCCTTAAGCTGGTTGATTTCTTTGGATCGGTCCAATGCCCAATGCGATACATCGTTTTCGACATTCGTTATTAACCGCTTATCCTCCATAGCTTTTCGAAAATCTCTCCGGCCTAAATCATAATTATGGAGTGTTTTGTATATAGGGTTAATTTTTTCGTAAATAAATTCGTTTAAAATATAATAAACAGCAAAATATATTCCGCTAAATAGAACTGCTAGCACAACCGGAATGTACCACCAATGCATTTCCATACCAAGAAAAAACTCAGCAATTATTACAATTGCTTCGACAATGGTAGCAATTAAGGCAATATAAACAGCCAGTTTTCGGGGAGAAGTGCCTTTCATTATTTTAAAGATAATTGCTGCTGCAATAGTTTTGCAACATATTTGCCCAAAATGTCAAATTCAAGGTTTACTATCGTACCTATCTGAATTTGGTGAAAATTAGTATGCTCGTAAGTATAAGGAATTATTGCCACCTGAAACGAACCATGCTGGGAATTAACCACTGTAAGGCTCACACCATTTACTGTTACCGAACCTTTTTCGACCGTTATATTACCTTTTGAAGGGTCGTATTCAAACGTATAATACCAGCTGCCTTGTGCTTCGGTAACCGAAGTACAAAGAGCAGTTTGGTCCACATGCCCCTGAACAATATGCCCGTCAAGACGCTCGTTTAGCCTCATACTGCGTTCAAGGTTCACTTTGAATCCTGGCTGTAGTTTTCCCAAATTCGATTTTTCGAGGGTTTCCTTTATTGCAGTTACCGTATACGAATTCCCGGCCTTTTTAACTACCGTTAAGCAAACACCGTTATGGGTGACACTTTGATCAATTTTTAATTCATTGGTAAACGAACACTCCATGGTAATATGAAGGTTTTCCTTATCTTTTTCCAACTTAACAACAGTGGCGGCTTCTTCAACAATTCCAGAGAACATATTATTCAATTATTTAGTTTCAATAAATATTCGGTAATTTCGAATTACAAATTTATACATTTACTTTGAGTTGAATGTTAACGAATTGTTACGTATTATGAACTTACCCGATATTAAAATTATCAAATTCTTAAAAGAACACCATGTACTTACGCTGGCTACATGCACCGACAATAAACCCTGGTGTGCCCATTGTTTTTATGTGCTCCTTGAGGATGAGATGGGGTTGGTTTTTACTTCGGATATCGAAACACGACATATCAGGGAAGCTTTAGCAAATTGTTATGTTTCGGGGAGTATTGTTCTCGAAACTACTATAGCAGGTAAAATACAGGGTATTCAGTTCGAAGGCAAACTAAGAATATTGGATAATCATTTGTCGGATAAAGGCAATATGGCTTATCTAAAAAGATTCCCTCGGACCATACTTATGAATACGACCCTTTGGTTTTTAGAACTCTCGCATATTAAAATGACGGATAACCGATTGGGATTAGGAAATAAACTGATTTGGAGGAATTCAACCAAATAGAAGATGCCATCTCAAAATAATTAATAATCAATAATTTAACTTCCTTATTGTAAAGATTATCGAATTAGGGTTTGTCAAAATTCCTTCCAGTACATTTTGGTTCAGAATGTTGATTAGAGCCATTTAATTCCTTAAATTTACAGTACATGTAATTATTTCTAAAAAATAGCGTTTTTATTTGGTAGGAATCTAAATCATGTTGGGATGAAACGTAGAATAATATATTTTTTATCGTTGCCCTTATTTGCATTTATGAGTAGTTGCGGAACTCCCAGTTCTATAACCACATCATTCAATTGTTCGGGGAATATGCTTATAGAGAGAAACAGCATTGGCGCAAAATCAGAAAGAAATCGCTCCAAAGTATTGAATGCAGAGAAAAAGGCTTATCAGAAGAAATACAACCGCAAAAGAATCTAGCCTGAAACCTGCACTTCGATACCACGTTTTTGAATTCGCGCGGCTATTGCATTCAGCTCATTTAAGGGAATTTTCTTTAATCCCGAGAGTGGGGTATTTCTGTCAATCGTATAAATCATCACCATCGAAGGGGCAATCTCTCCAATAATTTCTTCCCAGGCTGTCAGTTCTGCGTCATTGGTATTATCAATTCTTACACCATCTTTATCTCCCTTTGTAAATAAGGTTTGGATAATTAGCCGACCATTAAATTTTTTAAAATCCGAAATCAGTTGTTCCAAATTTATGGGCTTTACTGGTTGATTAAGGAGTTGAATGGTAGCAGGAACAGCAGAATCCAGTTTTAATATATTCTGATCAATTTTTAAGAGGGAATTAATAACCTCCTTTTTATGCAACATTGTAGCATTAGACAATACCGAAATCTTAGCAGCCGGAAAATATTCGTCTCTCAATTTAATTGTATCCTCAATAATATTAGCAAATTCAGGATGAATGGTGGGCTCCCCATTTCCGGCAAAAGTGATTACATCCAACTTTGCATCTGTTTCAAGCATTTCTTCTAGTTTGTTTTCGAGCGATTGAAATACATCATACCGCGAAGGCAGTTTATGCTTTTTCATTTCCTCCTTTATATTCCAGCCACATTCGCAATAGACGCAGTTAAAATTACAGATTTTACAATCGGTCGGAAGCAGGTTAATACCTAATGAAACTCCGAGACGTCTTGAGAATACCGGACCAAAAACTATTTTATCGAACAGAAATGTATCCATATTGTTAATAATTGCAACAAAGTTAAAAAAATTGACCCTTTATAATTTACAAATAATTTTAATAATTTAAGATTCAAATATCTATAAAATGTATGAAAATCGAAGGAGTTCAGTTATGGTTTTATATATTTGTAGATTAAAATTAACCCGATTTATGCTTAACGTTATTTATAAGTCCTTTGTACCTTATTTTATAGTTGCTCTTTTTCTGATAAGTTGTGGGAGCAGCAGTACCTCCAATAAAGACCGCTTACGAGGCAATATTTCTGTTTCCGGGGCATTTGCACTTTACCCGCTCACAGTGGTATGGGCTGAAGAATTTCAAAAGCTTCATCCGCGCGTTCGGGTTGATATATCAGCAGGAGGGGCCGGAAAAGGATTAATGGATGCTTTAAGCGGTATGGTAGACTTGGGAATGTTCTCTCGTGAAATTACTGAGGAAGAAATATCCAAAGGTACCTGGTATATTGCAGTTGCTAAAGATGCAGTGTTGCCCACTATTAACGAAAATAACCCTTATCTGTCCAAAATTTTAAAAACTGGTATTTCTTCTGCAAAATTCGAGCAGATTTTTATTAACGAACAAATAACCAATTGGGGTCAGTTGGTTGACACTGCCGGCACCGATAAAATAAACATTTATACCCGATCAGATGCTTGTGGCGCCGCAGAGATGTGGGGAAAATTTTTAAAAAAAAATCAGGAAAGCCTTCAGGGAGTAGGTGTATTTGGAGACCCTGGCATGGCCGACGCTGTTAAAAACGATAAATTTGGATTAGGCTACAATAACGTAATTTATATTTACGATATGAAATCGCGGGTCGCTTACCCCGGATTGAAGGTGATACCGATTGATATTAATAATAATAATGTAATAGATCCTTCCGAGAATTATTACGAATCGCTCGATAGCATAATGAGTGCTATCCGCATAAATAAATTCCCCTCTCCTCCCGCCCGGAACCTTTATTTTGTTGCCAAAGGGAAACCGAAACATAAAGCTATCAAAGAAATGCTTTATTGGATTTTAACCGATGGGCAAAACTTTGTCGAAGAAAGCGGTTACGTAAAACTTCCTGAAGAGCTTCGATTACAAGAACTTGCAAAACTTAATTATAAGAAACCTGTTTCCAATATCTTTAAATAGCAATCGAGTGAAGTTTTTTTTATTAAACAGGCGATTCAGGGATAAATCACACTTTATTTGGATGACTATCTCCATTATCCTTGTAATACTGCTCCCCATTTTTCTAGCCACGGGATTAATAATAAAATCACAACCAATACTTAGCACCAATGAATTTTCCAGTTTGCTGTTTTCGAGTGAATGGAAACCTCTGAGTGGAAAATTTGGTTTACTAACATTTATTGTGAGTTCCCTTTGGGTAACTTTTTTATCGATTCTGATAGCTGCCCCCATCTGTTTATTAACTGCAATTTATCTTACACAATATGCCAGGCGTTATTTGCTCCGGGCAATGCATCCGGTAATTGATATTCTGGCCGGTATACCATCGGTAATATATGGTGTTTGGGGAATACTGGTAATAGTGCCATTTATATCAAATTACCTCGGCCCGGCATTGGGCAAAGAGACTTCTGGTTATACCGTTCTGGCTGGGGCACTGGTATTGGCGGTTATGATTATTCCATTCATTTTGAATATCATGATCGAAGTGCTCAAAACCATCCCCGATGCTCTCAAAGAAGCAGCATTATCGTTAGGCGCTACCCAATGGCAGACAGTCAAACGGGTAATTCTGAAAAAAGCATTTCCGGGATTATTATCAGCTGTGAGTTTAGGTATTTCGCGCGCTTTTGGCGAAACTATTGCCGTTCTAATGGTTGTTGGAAATGTAACCCGCATCCCTTCAGGGGTTTTTGAACCAGGGTATCCTTTGCCGGCACTCATTGCCAATAATTACGGCGAAATGCTTAGTATTCCTATGTACGATTCAGCCCTGATGCTTTCGGCATTGGTGCTATTTGCTGTTGTACTATTGTTTAACCTGGCATCGCGAATGGCAATCGCCCGCTACGAAAAACTTCAATAACAGTTGATATGGCGAAATTTAAAAATATTGAAGAAAAGATTTTTATAGCTTTGATGAGGCTTTCAACCGGTATCATTGTATTTGCATTACTCCTTATCGTATTTAGTATTATTTACAAGGGACTCCCTTCGTTGTCCTGGGAAATGCTCACACAAACCCCTAAGGGTGGTTTTTACTTTGGAAAAGAAGGCGGAATTTTGAATGCTATCATTGGTTCGTTGTATCTTTCGGCCGGAGCAACCCTGGTAGCCTTTGTTATTGGTTTTCCCGTAGCCCTTTTTATGAATGTTTACCTTATTAAATATAAGCGATTCGTGCAAATGGTCCGGTTCTTTCTCGACTTGCTCTGGGGAGTACCATCGATTGTTTATGGGGCATTTGGGTTTACCCTGATGATTTTTTTTGGGATGAAAACGTCGTTGCTGGCAGGTATTGTTACCGTTTCGCTCTTTATAATTCCTATCATGGTGCGGGCTATGGACGAGGTAATAAAAACCGTACCAATTGGATTGCTTGAAGCATCATATTCGTTAGGGGCAACCCGGTCGGAAGCGGCTTATAAAATTGTTTTACGCCAATGTTTCCCCGGAATCATTACGGCTATCCTGCTTTCATTTGGCAGAGCTATTGGCGATGCAGCAGCAGTATTATTTACCACCGGTTACACCGACCATATTCCTACTTCGCTGGGGCAGCCGTCGGCAACCTTGCCTTTGTCTATTTTCTTTCAACTTGGATCGCCAATTGCCGAGGTTCAGAACCGGGCGTATGCTTCCGCAGTTGTGCTTACCATCATCATTTTAATAATTAGTATTCTTTCGCGTTATTTTAGCAAACGGTACGAAAAACACCGAATAAACTTTTAATTATGCAAAAAGTCAAAATCGACGTACGCAATTTAAACCTGACCATTGGAAAACAGCAGATACTAAAGGATGTAAATGTTCAGATTCCCGATAAAAAAATTACTGTAATCCTTGGCCCATCGGGCTGTGGAAAAACAACCCTGCTTAAAAGTTTAAACAGGCTCATCGACCTGTATCCTGAAATGAAAGTTACAGGAAGCATTATGCTCGACGATATCGATATTTTACATACCAAAGAAGATATTACCGAAATCCGTAAAAAGATGGGACTGCTCTCTCAGCGGCCTTATCCGCTACCTATGAATATTTACAAAAATATTACTTTTGGCCTTCGGATAAGTGGCCGGCGAAAAAAGAGAAATTTAATGAAACGCGTGGAGCATTACCTGAAGCAGGCTAATTTATGGGATGAGCTGAAAGACCGGTTGAAAGATCCTGCTTCTTGCCTTTCTATTGGTCAGCAGCAACGTTTATGTCTGGCCAGGGGCTTGGCTGTAGACCCCGAAATTATCCTTGCCGATGAACCAACTTCGGCGCTCGATCCAATTTCAAGTACGGCTATTGAAGAGAAATTTCTGGAATTAAAAGATTATTATACCATTGTGGTAGTTACCCACTCCTTACAACAAGCCCGTCGCATTGCCGATCATGTAATTTTTATGTATCTGGGCGAGGTAGTTGAGCAAGGCCCTGCAAAGGAATTTTTCGAAAACCCTATAGAAGAGCGCACTAAAGCATATCTTAAAGGTCTTTTTAGCTAAAACTTAAAATACAGTTTCTTGTGATTTGATGAAGCTTATATCCTTCTTAGTATGTTCTGTCGGTGGTAAATCTTACTAACTCCTCTAAAGCAGTGCGTGATTCTGATTCCGGAAATTCGTGCAAAATTTTAAGCGCCTCATCACGGTAGTGTAGCATCTTTGTCTGCGTATATTGAATACCCCCTGCTTTGTTAACTTCATTTATAACAAAATGTATAGTATCAATATCTTTATTTTTGTGCTTTATAATATTTACCAGCTCCTTTTTCAATTTGGGGCTGCACGTATTCAAAGTATAAATAAGCGGAAGTGTTAATTTTCTATCCCTAATGTCGTTCCCCCTTGGTTTGCCCACATCCGAAGTCCCATAATCAAACAAATCGTCTTTTATTTGAAATGCAATACCAACATTCTCCCCAAATAAATGCATTTTCTCAATTTTTGCATCATCTTCAAATGTCGAAGAGGCTCCAGCAGAGCAAGCAGCAGCAATAAATGAAGCAGTTTTCCCTTTAATTATTTTGTAATATCCTTCTTCGTCTAAATTTAACTTACGCGACTTATATAGCTGTAATAATTCGCCATTTATCATTTGCTGTACTGCCTCGTTAAATATCTCCAAAATTTTAAAATCGTTATGAGACAAGCTTAATAATAGACATTTGGCAAATAAATAATCTCCAACCCAAACCGTTGATTTATTTTTCCATAGCGCATTAATCGAAAAAGCCCCCCTCCTTTCCATCGATTCGTCAATAATATCATCCAATATCAGTGTTGCAGTATGTAATATCTCGGTGAATAAAGCTGCGCGATGGCTCTTTTCATTTATGGCCCCTCCCATTCGGGCACATAATAAAGCAAAGAGGGGGCGTATCTGTTTCCCTTTATTCTTTATTACGTAGCTTAAAATGTCATTCAGTAAAGGAATTTCACTTTTTAATGATTCTTTGAAAAGCTCATCAAAATTTTCAAGCTCGGTACTAAGTAATTTTTTGGCTAACTGCATACTAACAAAATAAATTACCGCTCTATCGATTTTAAAATGGGATCAATAGAACGGCTTAAATTTTTATTGAAAAATATCTTAAAATAATGTACTCCCATCCGGTTGGTATTTCCATTGAATGGTTACCTCAATATACTGAGGCGAAGCATATTTTTTAATCTCAAGATTCGTGATCCGAAATTTTGCATAATTGTTTTCACGGGTTTGAAAAACGTAAACCTGCCCAATTTTTATTTCGTTAGCTTTTGCAGAAAAGTTTACAGAGGGAACTTCAGTCAATTCTTCATAAAAAGTGGCCGATGCTGACGGATCATCAAATTCGCCTGCCAAATAAAATGCTTTATCGTTTTTAGGGCTCGAAAGGTTTGCTCCAATGGTATTTCCCTGAAGATCAATATTATTTTCAACTACAAAATCAGGAATTATAGTTGATTTAAGGTTATAACTTATCTTTTCAGCTTTTTCGAACGAAAAGCCCAGAACATAGCCCACATCACTTCCTAATATTTGGGACGATAAAACAACTTCTCCGCTGGTTTTGATTTCCGTGTCGTCTTTCGAACACGAAAAAACCAATGTCAATAAGAAACCTGTAATAAGAAAAAACCTCATGCAAATTGCGTTAAAGCCGATGTGTTAAAAAGCTGCCATTAATAAATTTATATCCTGCGAAGGTATCCCAAGCATGTTGCCAATAATATGATTGGTAAGAATACCATTATAAATGTAAACCCCATTACGAAGCCCCAAGTCGTTTTTGAGCATTTGAGTAATACTGCCAGAGTAAGCAATATCCTGAAGAATTGGAGCAAGCACATTGCTTAGGGCTATTGAGGCTGTGCGTGCAACCCGCGAAGCAATATTGGGGACACAATAATGGATAACATCGTGTTTCCGAAAAACAGGATCGCCATGATTACTACATTTAGAAGTTTCAAAACAACCGCCCTGATCGATGCTGATATCTACAATTACAGAACCCTTTTTCATTTCGCTTACCATTTCTTCGGTAACAATTATTTTCTGTTCCATTCCGGTGAGATGAACTGCCCCAATAACTACGTCGGCAGATTTTAGGGCCTTTTTAAGTACCTGAGGATGCAATACCGATGTATGAAGTCTTACCCCCAAATGATCCTGAAGACGTTCCAACTTATGGATAGAATTGTCCATAACCTTTACAAAAGCCCCAAGTCCCAATGCAGCCCTTGCAGCCGATTCGCCAGCAGTTCCTGCACCAATAATCACCACTTCGGTGGGAGTAATCCCTGTTATTCCCCCGAGCATTACACCTTTCCCTTTATTGGCATTACTTAAGTACTCGGCAGCTATTAAAATTGCAGTATTTCCGGCAATTTCGCTCATACTGCGAACGACAGGGTAACAACTGTATTGATCTTTAATATTTTCAAAAGAAATAGCGGTGATTTTTTTTTGCATCAATCCCCGGATATATTCTTCGGAATGGTTGCGAAGATGCAGCGACGACATAATTATCTGGCCACCCTTCAATGTGGAAAGCTCCTTTGCTGATAACGGGGCAATTTTCAAAATTACATCTGCTTTTAAAACATCTGCCTTATCAACAATCAAGGCCCCATTTTCGCTGTATTGTGTGTTGGAATAGTTTGCAGATAAGCCGGCATCGCTCTCAATCATCACCTGATGCCCGTTGTTAACTAATATTTCAACAGCTTCCGGTGTAAGTGGTATGCGGCTTTCATAAATATCTGCCTCTTTAGGGATCCCAATTAAAAGCTGGTTTTGCCTTTTACCAACTTCAAGCATTTCTTCCTGCGGAAGAAGACTTTGTTTGGGTATACCGAACGATCCATGTGGAATTTCCTGCTTGGCCATATTTTTCTTCCCAATTAGTAGCTATTTTAAAAATCTTCCTAATCTACTATTTAACCATCATTTTGTCAAATAAATAAACGCTATTCAGTCAAAAATTACGTTTAACCTTCGTTTCCCCGACGACAGTTCTTCCAAATGGATATGCCTGAAATGCTTCGGAATAAGCTCTTCGGCTTTCTCCGGCCATTCAATAAAACAATACGCATCTCCAAATAGATAATCTTCGTACCCCAAATCGAAAAGCTCTTCCTGCTTCGTTATTCTATAAAAATCGAAGTGATAAACCTTTGCTCCGGCAGAAGTAGTATATTCATTTACCAATGCAAAAGTGGGGCTTGTAACAACCTGATTAACTCCCAACTGCTTACAAAATTCTTTAATAAGCGTAGTTTTTCCTACACCCATAGGGCCAAAAATTGCAAAGTGCTTGTGCATGCCCGCTTCCTTCAAAAAAATAGTTGCAGTTTGGGGCAAACTATCCAGATCTTCAATATCGAGTATCATCTTTATCGCTTAGAATCGCAAAAATATTGAATTAAATTTACTTGTGATTACTTTTTTTAAAATTGGCGCTTTATTATCTCCCTGTTCGTTTTATGGTTATTGAAATTAGGAATAAGAAAAAAGTGCTGCCAATCACTTAAAGCCCTTCCGGCTCAAGTCAAACTGTCTGAATGAATTATTTCAATTGATTTTACCATATTTGGGTCTGCCAAAATATTCCTGTAAAACAAAATATCTTCAAATATTTAGTCCATTCCGTTATAAAAACTGACTTAAGATATATTATACTCCAAAATAACCCTGTCAGTGTTCCGGGAGTATTGGAAACATAAAACTTTAGATTGATCAATTACTACTTTTGGTTAACCCTAAAAAAGATAATCATGGCATCTCGTTTGATTTGAAATAGCCAAATTTATGTAAGATGAAACATCCATGTAGAGAAGCCCAACACACAAGGGTATGAAACAAAGGATGTTCCATGTGACCTTAATTTAATAATCAAAAAAATGACACATGAAATACACAAAAAAACTTTATTATGGGAACTTTGCCCCAGCAAGGGTAATGCGTCCGAAGAACGAGGGGTTAAGATTGATTACTGATACCCTGTTTAGTCCCTGGTACTTGATTCTCTTTGTTGTACTTTGCTCTTTTTATCCCAGTGCCATATTTGCGGATAGCTGCAGGTACTTGAAATTACAGTACATCCGATTAAACAATGAGAATTCTAGAAAGGTTTTCATTACAAACTTTCAAAATAGAAAATTGCAATTTACAAACAGAGATTTCGGTTTATGGCCAAAATCGTGGGTATAAAATAAATTTTTTAACTTACACTATACTAGATGTTTATGGCAAATACTCCGTATAACTGATTTGAAATTACACCAATAATTCTTTTCTATTAAAAATGCAATTTGTGATAAATATCCTCACAATTGCATTTTTAATTTTTACGCAAAACTCAGCAAAATTCATTGTGCTGCAATTAATTAAAGTTTCCAATTGTAATATTTTAAACAATTATTAAATAAGGACGTTAAAATTGAACGACATTTAAACTTTTATTGTTTCCATAAACAAAGGCACTATAATGACGCACTATTTCTACTTGTTTCTTTCCTCTCCAAGCTTTTTTGTCTTATTTTAGTGACATTAAACTAAAAAGTATTAATTAACTATTGATTATATGAACAGACGACAAATGATAGGAAGTGTAGCGGGAGCAGCAGCTTTAACTGCGACCAATATCTCTTTTGCAAACACACTAACCCGCCAGTCGGTAAATGCCCCATCTTTAAAGCTAAAAGGAAACATTCACCATTCGGTTAGTCAATGGTGTTATGGCAATATTCCGCTTGAAGATCTGGCAAAAGCTTGCGCTGATATGGGTATTGAATCTATTGAATTGCTTCAAGAGAAAGATTGGACGGTTGTAAAAAAACACGGTTTGAAATGTGCCATGGGTTATGCTACCGATTGGGGCATACCAAAAGGGTTTAACCGGGTTGAAAACCACGAAAAGTTAATAGCCGATTATGAAGCTATGATCCCAAAAGCTGCTGCTGCCGGAGTTCCCAACCTTATTTGCTTTTCAGGAAATAGCGAAGGACTTTCGGAAAACGATGGCCTAATAAATTGCGCCAAAGGTTTACGAAAGCTGATGCCTACTGCCGAGAAACATGGAGTTACAATTGTTATGGAGTTATTAAACAGCATTGGCCATAAGGATTATCAATGCGATAATACCCCCTGGGGCGCTGCTTTGTGTGAAATGGTAAAATCCGACAGGTTTAAACTTCTATACGATATTTATCATATGCAAATAATGGAAGGTAACGTAATAGACACTATTAAAAAATATCACCAATATATTGGACATTATCACACCGGAGGCGTTCCAGGCCGCCATGAGCTCGACGAAACGCAGGAGCTTTATTATCCTGCCATTATGAAAGCTATTGTTGATACCGGCTACAAAGGCTTTGTCGGACAGGAATTTGTTCCTGCGGCAGAAGATAAACTGGCCTCACTAAAAAAATGTATAGCAATTTGTGATGTATAGGACTGCAAAATAGAAATTAAAGAAGCAGGCAACGGCCACTGTATGTCAAAGTGCCTCGTTTGGCCTGCTTCTCTGGCATTATAGAATGTTCTTATAGTATTCCACTTTACCTTCCGTGGCAATTTCAGAAAGCTTATTAGCAAGTGTTTCCTGCTCAGAAGCAGACATTTGAGCAAATTTATGTGCCAACGCAATTTTTTCTTTTATCAAAACAGCGTTTTCAGCTCCGGTAATTAATACGCTAATTGGCATTGTCCAGGCAAAATATAAAGCTTCCTCCATTTTCACCTTGTTTGGAACTACCGGATTTTCTGTTTGCCAAACCTGCTTGCCTTCCATCATTTTGTTTTTAAAAAACCTGCCGTCGGCCAATGTTTTCATAGCTAGAATAGCCACCCCCTTTTCCTGAATTTTGGGAATAACTTTTTGAACAAAACTATGCTGCGATGCCAAATCAACCAGGTTTACAGGAAACTGGCATGTATCAAACAATTTTTGGTCTCCTGTTTTTTCAAGCATCCGAAGATGTGCATAGGGACTTTGGTGCCCCGTGAAACCAACAAACCTAGCTTTGCCGGATTCTTTTGCTTTTCGCATCGCCTCAATTATACCATTGGCAATACGATTATCCACATCGGAAGGCGACTGAAGGGCATGCACCTGCCAAAGGTCAAGATGATCCGTATTTAATCTTTTTAAAGTTTCCTCTAAATGTCGTAGCGCTGTTTCGGCGGTTGGTGCAGTTGTTTTACTCATCAAAAATACCTGATCGCGATATTTGGGGACTAAATATTTACCATATCTCCTTTCACTTTCGCCACTGGCATAGGACTCTGCAGTGTCAAAAAAACGAATTCCACCTTCAATTGCAGCTTCAATAACCTCTTGAGCGTCCTTTTCGGTAGTCCACCCAACATGGTAACCTCCAACTCCGAGCATGGTCACTGATTCGCCGGTATTCCCCAATTTTCGCAAAGGAAGCAGATTGCCCCATTTATCATTAGAAGTTGACTGAGAAAAACCTTTATAAGGAAGCATTAGTCCGGCGGTAATACCTGCCATCGTATGAATAAAATCTCGTCGAGCAATCATAATCACCAATTTAAAGGTTAATAATTATTTTATTAAAAAGACAAGAAATACCTTAAAGAATGGATAAATAAAAGGTTGAGGTAAAAAATTTACATCAATAAAATTAAAGCTTTTTAAACGAAAGAAAAAAGTATTTGGAATTCAATAAAGAAAACAAAGTGGAAAATTTCAGAAGAGTCTTTATGGTTAATGTATAAATGAAAAAAGCCCCTATTTGGGGCTTCCTTTGTAGCGGGAGCAGGACTCGAACCTACGACCTTTGGGTTATGAGCCCAACGAGCTACCACTGCTCCATCCCGCAATATATCTTTTCTTTATAGTTTCTTAAATCGCGATGCAAATGTAGTTGTTCTTATGTAAATACCAAAAAAATAATTGTACTTTTGAAAATATTATTTCTAATCATCTAATCAAGAGTTATTATGCCACGTGTTTTTAGGCCTGTAGATATCGAGCAGGAAGAAAAAGAACTCCGTAAAGACTATTTTGACAGGCACTCCCCTCATATTATTTGTTCGGACGAAGTACAAAAAGGTGAAAAATTTAAAGTAAAGGTTAAAGTTGGAGAGGAATATTCGCACCCCGACGATTTCGACCACTACATTACTTATGTACAACTTTGGAATCGTGAAACATTTATAGCCCAGGCCGTTTTTTCTCCGGGATCATTAGGAAACAAACCTAACCACGTAGAGGTCGATTTTTATATTGTTGCCCCCGAAGTAAGCATGAATCTATCTGCAATGTGCAATTGTATAAAGCATGGCTTATGGATGTCCGATCCAAAAACTGTTAAGGTCATTTAATTTTACATAGGATATAACTAAATCTATTTCGGGCCAATGTCGAATTTTAAGCAAATTAAGCGTCGAAAATTACTAATGGACAGGCTTAAGCATAAATACAGGCTTGTCTTTTTTAATGATAATACCTTTGAAGAAGTTTGGCACCTCCGGTTATCGTTGTTTAATGTACTGTCAGTAATTGGCTCCATTTCAATAATAATGACAACCCTGGTAATTGTTTTAATTGCCTTTACCCCTTTGCGTGAGCTCATTCCCGGTTATCCAAGTGAAGCTATGCGTCGTGAAATAGTACTTAATGCCCTGAAAATTGATTCTCTGGAAAACATTTACCGCATTCAGAATCAATTTATCGAAAATATGAAAACTGTAATTTCGGGTGAAACACCAATATTAAAAGATTCCAGCGGGAATGTCCCACGAACATCTCAGTCTGTTTCGTTCACCAAATCAACTGCCGATTCTGTTTTCAGACAGCAGATTGAAGAACAGGAGCAGTTCAATTTTACCACCGATATGGATAATGGCACCGAAAGCAACATTTCGGATATGCACTTTTTTACCCCGGTAAAAGGACTTGTAACCAATGAATTTAGCAGTAAGGAAAACCACTATGGAATAGACATTGTTGCCAGCCCTAACGAAGTGGTTAAAGCCACCCTTAACGGAACGGTGATTCTTTCGTCCTGGACCTCCGAGACTGGTAATGTAGTGCAAATTCAACACGAGAATAATCTGGTTTCAGTTTATAAGCATTGTGCTAATATTTTGAAGAAGACCGGCAGTAAAGTCCGGGCAGGCGAAGCCATCGCAATTTTGGGAAATTCGGGAGAACTTACTACAGGCCCACACCTGCATTTTGAGCTTTGGCACGACGGAAAGCCTATTAACCCTAAGGATTATATTGTTTTTTAATAAAAACTTGTATTGCCGTCATAAATCTATATTATTCCATTATTTTCGGATCTTTAATTTTTGAAATGCAGCAACAGAAAAAGCACATTGCGATATTAGGTTCTACCGGTTCAATTGGAACCCAGGCACTGGAAGTAATAGACCAGCATAAAGAATATTTTGAGGTGGAGGTATTAACGGCCAATAACAATGCCGACTTACTAATCCGTCAAGCCATCCGGTTTGTGCCAAATGTGGTTGTGATTGCTAATGAGGAAAAATATCAATTTGTAAAGGAATCTCTTGCAAATTACCCTATTAAAGTTTATAGCGGAACTGATGCCATTGCCCAGGTAGTTGAAATGGATACTATTAATCTGGTATTAACAGCAATGGTAGGCTATGCCGGTCTTTTACCTACCATAAATGCGATTAAAAAAGGCAAACATATTGCCCTGGCAAACAAAGAAACTCTTGTAGTTGCAGGAGAACTGATCACCCGTCTTGCTGCTGAAAACCGTGTTGCAATTTTGCCGGTCGACTCCGAACATTCGGCAATATTTCAATGTCTTCAGGGAGAATGGCACAATAAAATTGAAAAGATTATTTTAACCGCTTCGGGAGGGCCTTTTCTGGGAAAGGATAAAGAATTCCTTCAGCATGTTTCTAAAGCTGATGCGTTAAAGCATCCATGCTGGGAAATGGGCGCCAAAATTACAATCGACTCCGCTTCTCTTATGAACAAGGGACTAGAAGTGATTGAAGCCCGATGGCTATTTCATGTTCCTGCCAATCAAATTGAAGTTGTAATTCATCCGCAATCCATTATCCATTCGATGGTTCAGTTTACCGATGGATCTATTAAAGCGCAAATGGGACTACCCGATATGAAACTGCCAATTCAATATGCTTTTTCTTTCCCCAATCGATTTGCCAATGATTTCCCGCGGCTTGATTTTACCAAATATACATCGCTCACCTTTGGTAAACCCGACACTGATAACTTCAGGAACCTAGCATTAGCCTACTATGCACTAGATAAAGGAGGTAATACGCCTTGCATCCTCAATGCGGCCAACGAAGTTGTTGTTGATGCTTTCTTAAAAGATCAGATTGGGTTTTTGGAAATGTCTGATATTATTGAAAATTCGCTCAGCCGCATGTCCTACATTACTAACCCGGGTTACGAAGACTTTAAATTAAGTAATCGGGAAACTATTGCCTATACTAAATCGTTAATTAAGTAAACCGAAATATAATTCTGATGGAAATATTAATAAAAATTACACAATTTATCTTAAGTCTCTCCATTTTGGTAATTCTACACGAAATGGGGCATTTCTTTTTTGCAAAGCTTTTTAAAACTCGTGTCGAAAAATTTTATTTATTTTTTAATCCATGGTTCTCTTTATTGAAATTTAAAAAAGGTGAAACTGAATATGGCGTTGGCTGGCTTCCTTTAGGTGGCTATGTTAAAATATCGGGAATGATAGACGAGTCTATGGATATGGAACAAATGAAACTTCCTCCGCAACCATACGAGTTTCGTTCAAAACCTTCCTGGCAAAGACTTCTTATTATGATTGGCGGGGTGTTGGTAAACTTCCTGCTTGCCATGTTTATCTATTCCGCTGTCCTATTTGTTTGGGGGGAAGAGTATCTTCCTACAAAAAATGTGAAGTATGGGATAAGTTGCGATACCACTGCTATTAATATGGGGCTCCAAAATGGAGATAAAATATTATCGCTTGATAATAAACCTGTAGAAAATTTTAGAGATATTACCCCCGATTTAGTATTCGAAGGCATTCAAACAATTCAAGTAGATAGAAACGGAGAGCAACTGGATATAAAAGTCCCCGAATGGTTAACCCGTTCTTTAATTAAAAACCCTAAAGAATTTATTCAACCCCGTTTCCCTTTCTATATCGGAGAATTTGCTAATAACTCTATTGGGGCTAAAGCAGGATTAAAAGTTGGCGATCAGTTGATTGGAATAGATTCTGTTAAAACACCATTTTTTAATGATTTCCGAAGAGAGATTATTACGCGTAAAAATCAAAACATCTCAATACTAGTGTTGCGGTCAGGTCAGGAAGTACGAGTTCCGGTTAAAGTTCCTGAATCTACATTATTAGGCATTGGTGCTGATAATTGGACAAAGTTTTTTGAATTAAAGGTTATTACCTATGGGTTCTGGGAATCAATACCAGCTGGAATAAATAAAGGAGTTACTACCCTTACGGATTATATTAAGCAATTCAAACTTCTATTTACCCCAAAAACGAAGGCTTACGAATCGCTCGGAGGATTTATTACCATTGGGAAAATATTCCCGGGAGTTTGGGACTGGCAGGCATTTTGGAGCCTTACTGCCTTCCTATCCATAATCCTTGCTTTTATGAATATCTTGCCAATTCCGGCACTAGACGGAGGCCATGTGGCATTTTTATTATACGAAATGGTTACCGGCCGCAAACCAGGCGACAAGTTTCTGGAATATGCACAAATTGTAGGTTTGGTGCTACTCTTCTCCTTGCTTATTTTTGCCAACCTGAACGATGTAATCAGGCTATTTAAATAACAATATCAGCAAAAAAAAACAAAAGCCGCTGTTTTCTAAAATAAAGAACAGCGGCTTTTTCTATATCATATAGTTATATTAGTCCCCAAGGCAAGTACCAACAGCTCTGGCGCTTTTAACCCATTGATGATCCATTGGAACAATTTTCCGCTTCCCAACTACATCCTCCAATGGGACTGGTTCTGTAGAATCGCCCCTTGCAGCAACCATTACACCAAAAATTCCCTTTTGAATATAAACAGCGCATGCAGTGCCAAGACGAGTTGCAAGCAAACGGTCGGCTGCCGAAGGAGTTCCACCTCGTTGCAAATGCCCCAAAATGGTAATTCTCGATTCTACCCCCGTAATTTCTTCCAATTGTTTTGCCAAATCCAACGAATGTCCTTCATGTGCTAACTTATAAGTTGTAAGTTCTTCTTTTAGTTTAGCTCTTTCTTTTTTATCATCTGTTTTTTCAATTTTTTCTTCAAATTCTTTTACCTTTTTGGCAGCTTTTTTTGAGATTGCCCCTTCAGCCACAGCAACAATGCTAAAATGAGAGCCATTTCGAACACGTTTCAAAATTGAATCGGCAATTACATCAATGTCATAAGGAATTTCAGGAATTAAGATAACATCAGCTCCACCAGCAATACCGGCACCAAGAGCTAGCCATCCAGCTTTATGCCCCATAATTTCGACTACAATTATCCGATGGTGGCTATAAGCAGTGCTATGTAATCTATCTATTGCTTCAACTGCAATTCCCAATGCCGTATCAAAACCAAAGGTAATATCTGTCATTGCCACATCATTATCGATGGTTTTTGGAAGGGTAATAACATTTAATCCCTTTTGTTTCAATAAGTAGGCATTCTTAATCGTTCCTCCTCCTCCAAGACAAACAAGAGCATCTAAGTGATGCTTGTGATAATTTTCGGCAATTACATCGGTCATATCCAACATTTTGCCCCCAATAGGCATTTTATTAGGCTTGTCACGACTAGTACCCAATATGGTACCACCAACAGTAAGTATTCCAGAAAGATTAGATTTATCTAGCCGAAGAAACCTGTTTTCCATTAAACCCCGAAAGCCATCCTTAAAACCAATTACTTCAATACCATACATGTGCTGAGCTGCTTTTCCCAAACCTCGAATCGCAGCATTCAGTCCGGGTGTATCTCCCCCTGATGTTAAAACTCCAATATACTCAGCCATTTTTAAGAAATATTTACATTTTATAAATTACTAACCAACAATTTATTAACTAATCAAAAGTTAAGGACATATTATGAATATTCCAAACAACTTTTGAATTACATTCTAATCCTCCATTTCAATTAAAAACAAAAAGCGACGAATAAAGAGTTTTATTCATCGCTTTTAAATTCATTCATCTGACTAACTCATTTATTTCCCAGATTCAATTGCAGCTACCACATTGATAGCTTCCTTGAGATAGATGTCCTTTTTTAGCTCGTCAATCCAAACCTTGTTTCGTTCAATTTTAGCAGTATCGTTTAAAGCCTTTTCAATATCTAACTTTAAAGAGCTTATAACAAGACCTTGCTTTTTAGCTATTTCATCAAATTTTTTCGCACTTTCTGTTCTGTTCTTTTCCGACTTTTTATAATCCGTCATTTTTAAGGAAACCAAGGTTTCGTCCTTTTGCTTTTTAAGAAATTTAGACTGTTCCTTTATAATGCTGATGTCAGGGTCAGATTCCAATCTTGCCATTTCCACCTTAACAATGTTATCGAAATTTTTGATACCATCCCATTTCGAATAATTGACAGCATCTATTTTTGTCCATGGCATAGAATACTCCTGTTCCCTTTCTCCTATTTCTAATTCGCTATAAGCATCGGGGATTATAATATCGGGGGTTACCCCTTTTAACTGGGTTGCTCCACCATTTATCCGATAGAATTTTTGGATGGTAATCAATAATTCTCCTAAGGAACCAAGATTTTGATAGCTTCCTCCGACTTGATCGTCGAGAGGTATAACGGTTTGAACGGTGCCTTTACCAAAAGTAGACGGGGTACCGATGATAATTGCCCGACGATAGTCTTGCATTGCAGCAGCAAGAATTTCGGAAGCAGAAGCGCTAAAGGCATTTACCAGAATAACTAAAGGGCCACCGTATTGAACAGTAGGGTCTTCATCCCCCAATATTCGGGTTGGACCAATCTTGGTTTTTACCTGAACAATTGGGCCTCTTTTAATAAACAATCCAGCCATTCTTACAGCATCTGGTAAAGACCCACCGCCATTTTCCCTTAAATCGAGGATTACACCTTTTACACTTTCCCCTTTGAGTTTTTCGAGTTCAATAGCTACATCTTCAGCACAATTTCTACCTGTCTCTGTCTTTTTGAAATCAACATAAAACTTTGGCAGATAAATATATCCATATTTATCGTTCGTTCCAGGTTTTATAAGAATTGCAGATTTAGCATATGTCTCTTCCAGAATAACTACATCGCGTGTAATTGTAATCTGCTTTATGATATTGTCTATTTTTTTTATGGTTAAAGTAACTTTTGTTCCTTTTTTGCCACGAATCAATTTAACCGCATCGTCTAGTTTCATATCAACAACATCTACAGGCTCCTGGTTTTCCTGCGCAACTTTTAAAATCTTGTCGTTGGGCTTAAGTTCGCCCTGCAGCCATGATGGACTTCCCGGGACGATGCTAACTATTTTAATATTCCCGTCATCTTGCTGAAGCAGTGCTCCAATCCCCTCTAATTGGCCAGACATACCAATATCAAAGTTTTCTTTGTCCTGCGGGGGAAGATATTGCGTATGCGGATCGTAAACGCTTGTAATGGCATTAATAAATAGTGAGAACTTATCTTCGTCTGATTGCTTGATTCTCTTAAACCATTCATCGTGCAAATTCAATACTTTTTTCCGTGCAAGAGCTTCATTTTCTGCAATGGTTTTTGTTTTAAAGGTATCATTCTTTACTTTGGCTTGCTCTTCGACAGTTAATATATCATTAAGCCGAACAAGTACCTGATATTTCAATGACTTCCGCCAACTCTCTTTTAATTGGGTATTATTAGCTGCAAACTCGGTTTTATCAGGATCGCTTTCCAAATTTTCGGAAACAGTAAATTCAAAGGGCTTAGAAAGTATTTCCTTATAATATGTTTGAACCAACGCTAACTGCTGATCGAAAATAGAATTTGCCAACGTATAGAATTCGAAATTCTGAGCCTTTACCTCATCATCAATTTTACTTTTAAAACCTTCCAGTTTCACCAACTCCTCCTTTGTGAAGAATCGTTTGCT
>JFJP01005497.1_pt1 | contig 54864 bp, 52 predicted proteins | sample 431651 | NCBI WGS metagenome assembly JFJP01 (sample SAMN02602958, study PRJNA72255) | Microbial mat metagenome, whole genome shotgun sequencing project. | biome: fresh water; feature: sink hole; material: water; isolation source: purple microbial (photo- and chemosynthetic) mats found in... | reverse complement strand
GGAGCGGGCCTGTGCCTTGCGCTGGACCAAGTCCTGAACATGCTTGGCGATCTCGATCTGCTGACCCTTGTCGTAGCTGCGCACATGGGTGACGGCCCTTCGCGCACCAGCGCAAAAGGCTACAAGTCTGCCCCTCGACGTTCAAATCGAGACCAGACTGGAATGCAAAATTTCGCAAGTAAATCATCAACTTACGAAGCCCTGATGTGAAGACGTTGGGACACTACTGAGCTTCTTTCAGGGCCCAGGGTCAACTGTGCCGCTGGTTGAGACTTCATGGGGCCGGAGTAATAAACCAGGTGTGCCTTCCGTAAAAACCGGCTCAGGTTGAAAGTCATAGCTTTGCTTCTAGCATCAGCTCGGCCACTGAAACCCCCAGACCCCCGGCTATCTTGACGATGTTGATGAGCGCCAAGTTGACTTCACCGCGTTCAATGCCACCAAGGTAGGACCTGTCAACTTCTGCCAATAATGCCAACGCCTCCTGTGAGACGCCAGACTGGGTCCGCACCGCACGAATAGCGGCACCCAAAGCGACCAGGTGAGGATTCTTCGCATGTCGGACAGACGTTTTTGCCACAGGCAAGAACGTATTGGTTCGGTGTCTTTGATGCCACGGTCTATGATACCCATTGGCGCTGAAAAAGAGGTCTCAGACCCACATGGGCAGTGCCGAAACCCTAATGTTTTTTGGAGTAACTCATGCCTATTTCGACCCGCTTTCACGCGATCCTTGCCATACCTCTCGTCCTTGCAATCGCCGGTTGTGGAGGAGGTGACGAGACACCTCTAGTCACCAGCACCGCAACATACCCTTTATCAGTCATTGTTGAGAACGTCGTAAAAGAAACGGTCTCTGGTCAGTTTCGGATCACAGGTACGGCGAGTTCTAGTGGCCAAAGTGTGGCGATAACTGGGAGCGGCACCCACTCCACCTCCAGTTCTGCCTCAACATTTGAGAACGCCAGTGCCACAAAGAAAACGTCAACAGTGACAGGGACTATTACGGTTGCAGGTACCAGTGTCCCGTACGGTGGTTCCTCCGCAAGTTATTTCGGCGCGAACTCGTCTCCTTTGGGGAGTCAGGCAGATGGGGAGTACTGTGTTGTTACAAATCAAACTGCTGTACCGGCGGCAGCAAAGGTGGGCGATACCAATACCTGGTTCAATGGACCATGCTACACAAGTAGTTCCAAAGTTACGTCCGCCGGAAGTCTCAGTGTTTCCTACGTTTTGGAGGCTGATTCAGACTCAACTGCCATTCTGAAACTTGTTAACAAAAGAACCATGCAAAATGGACAAACCAACACGTCCGTTTCTTCGGCGAGAGTCACAAGCTTAGGGGCCTATTCGCGTATCCGCGAGACTGCGTCAATGACGATAAACGGTATTTTGATGAATCTTGAGTTGACGTTCTTGTGATCGTGTAATCGTGTTGGCGCTGCACTGGCAGGATCAGAGCAGTCGCCACACAATACTCGGCACATTCCATATGAACGAACGCCGGGAGTCTTGTGAAAGTTTTGATTACGTGGCCAGAGTCTGAAGTCTTGTTCAGGTGTTGCGGCTCAATCACGTAATGCACCTTGCGGCGCATTTGCCGCTCAAAATCAGGCGCGTCGCTTTGGTTGCCCTCGTACCAAACGGCCAGTGGCACCCGGCGGTCTTCCGTCTCCAGTTTGGGATAGCCGGGGCCCAGCTCCTTCTTGGCCGCCACCTCGTAGTTGTCAGACAGGTAACGCAGAAACAAAAACGACAGCATGTAGTCGCGGAAATCGTCCGCGTCCACGGCTCCGCGCAGTTGGTCCGCAATGGCCCACAGGGTTTTGCCCAGTTGTGTTCGGTCATGTGGGGTGAATGTGGTGTGAACGCGCGTGGCGGAGCTCAGTGCAACGCAAGCGGGGAGCCGCAGCACTTTTTGAATTTCTTGCCACTGCCACACGGGCAGGGCTCGTTGCGGCCCACTTTGCTGCTCATGCGCTGCGCTTGCTGGCGCTCGGCCACGGCTTGCCGCAGCGGTAACCAAAAGGTGTGAATCTGTCGCACGCTGTCTTCAATTTGTGTTGCAAGCGCCTGGCGTTGTGCGGGCGTTCGGGTCAGTTCGTCTTGGTCGGGTGAAAAATTTTCTTTGCCCAGCAAGCCGATGGGGCGAAACCAACCTGCGCCCTTCGCGTCATCCAGCAAAGGCTGCCACGCGGAGGGGTTGAGTTTGACGCCCTGGCAAAAGCCATAAGCCCACATCTCGGCATCTTCAAATTCGCCCAGGTCATCGTATTCAGTCGTGGTCCACAGCAACTCCACGAACGGCGGTTTCTGCCCAAAGCCAAACACAATGCTGTTGTAGTGGCGCATGACCAAGCACAGAAAGTGGTTGACCTGTTCCAGGGTGTCAGCGGGCGGCATCGTGCCGCCGCCTTCTTGTTGCCCCCACACCAAGGGCAACCACTGGCTCGGCATCACCGTCTCCGGCCCAATGGCAATGGCGTGCAAAAAGCCGTCCAGCATGTCCACCGTCATGCTCTCAACGTTGTCCAGATACAGCAAAAACTGGTCCAACTCGTCCAGTTCTTCTTCGGAAAGCGGCCCGATCATCATGTTGTACTTCTGATCGAGCGGCGGTGACTGCTTCAAAGCCTCCAACTTGCGAAGCGACTCGGGTTCGGCTGCTTTGGCCGTTTGCCGGGCCTGCGTCACAAAGCCCGCAACGCCCTCTTGTTCAATGGCCAAGCACGCGGCCTCCAGCGCCGCCGCGTCGGTGTCAAACGTGTCATCCCACACAGTGGACGCACCGTGTTCGTCCACCACCTCCAAAATCCAAGCGCTGCCAGGGCCGCGGTAAATCTGGATGCTCAAGCGGTGCCCAGCATCGCTGTAGGTTTGCGTAAGTGGCGAGTGGATGATTTCAATGTCTTTGGTCATTGGTCGCTGGCCTTGTCACGAAGGCCCTTTTGGGTTTCCAGTTCTTCACGGTCACGCTGCAGTTCCAGCCTCAAGTCCTCTTCGCTGGGCAACACCAAACGGTATTTGCTGGCAAAAAGCTGCTCACTGCCGTTAAGCACGGAATAGCGGACCACCGACTTGTCTTTGCTGCCGCACAACAGAATGCCCACCGTGGGGTTGTCTCCCTCACCTCGGCGCAAGTCGTCGTACATGCGCACATACATGTCCATCTGCCCCACGTCCTGGTGCATGAGTGGCCCGGTTTTCAGGTCGAGCAGCACAAAACATTTCAGCAGGTAGTTGTAAAACACCAGGTCAATGTAGAAGTCCTGCGTTTCGGTGCTGATGCGCTGCTGCCGCGCCACAAAGGCAAAGCCCTTGCCCAGCTCCATCAAAAACTGTTGCAGCTTGTCCATCAAGGCTGTCTCCAGCTTGGCTTCCAGCAAGCGGCCTGTGTCGGGCAGGCCCAAAAACTCCAGCATCACCGGGTCGCGCACAAAAGCGCGGGGTGCCGTCTTCGCGCGTGAAGGCATTGCGCTCGCGCAACATGCGGGCGGCGGTGAACACGTTGGGGGTGACGATTTCGTCCAGCAGGCGGGAGAATTCGGCATCCGACAGCTTGACGCGGTTCAATGCTTCGAACTTTTCGCGGAAATTTTTTTCCATTGCAGCGCGGTCGCGGATGTCGGGGCGGTATTCGTACTTCAGGTTTTGGAGCTTGCCAATGACACCGTATTCGATTTGTTCTTCTTTGACGGCGGCGTTTGGTTTGCCTGAGGGCTGTTCGTAAATCACTTTGGATGGCATCGATTGGGGCCGTTGGGCGTTGCGGCTTGGCTGAACACGATGAGCCCCACCCGTTCAATGTGCGCTTCCAGCTCGGGGTGCTTGAGCAGGTGCCGCGCCGAAAGGTCAATCTCGTAGGGTAGCAGCAGGTCGTCCAATTCGGCGGCGATGTCGCCCACCTCGCCAGAGGTGAGTTGGGTACCTACCAAGGTCAGGTCGATGTCTGAGGCCGTTTTGTGGCGGCCCATGGCTCGTGAGCCATACAAAATGGCTTGCCCCACATGAGGGTGAGTGGCCAACACCCCCCGTATGGCGGCCCAAGTTGCCTGGCTCAAGCCCGTGGATGCCAACGCTTCAGGGTTCGCTGTCTTCATTGCGGGCCAGGCGCTGGTTCAGTGTGGCGTCAAGTACGACGAGGGCCGGGTGAAAGCGCTCAACGATATCCCGGGCCACACCCTCAGCCAGTTCAATGTTGTAGGTGTGCGATGTGAGGTTGCGGGCCTTCACCATGTCCATCCAAACCTCGCCATCGCTGACCAACCCGTTTCGAAACGCGCTGCGGCTGGCATCACGTGAGCCGATCAGGCCACTGATGCCTTGGTTCTCGAGGAAGTCTTTCAGCACGTTCCACGCGAGTTCGTGGGTGAATTCAAAGGCTTGAATCAAGCCTTGTTGCTCCAAACGGCTCAGAGGTCGCTGCTGTGCGAGTTCCACGGCTTCGGTCAGCGCTTGCAGGGCTTTGCGGTAATTGGCAAAACGCTGGTGCCAGCGCACGTCCATATCCATGCTCAGCCCCTTGCCTTTGACTCTGCCACGCGCTGGGCAATGTGGGCCAGTGCCTCTTCCACCTGGTCGATCAGGATCAGGCACAGGTCACCAGGGTTGAGCCGACCCAAGGCGGTGTCAATGGCCACGAACTCGCCTTGAATGTCCTGCACATGGGTAGTTTTGGCTGCCCCATCCAGTCCTTTGCGCAACAGGCCCAGCACTTCGCCGTCGGCGCGGCCACGCTGGCAGGCGTCTTCGTACAGCAGCACGTCGTCAAACACGCTGCCCAGGATCGCGGTTTGCTGGGTGATGTCTTCGTCGCGTCGGTCGCCCGCACCGCTGATGACCACGCTGCGCCGTTTTGCGGGCATGGCTTGCACGGCGTTGGCCAGGGCGGCGATGGCATCCGGGTTGTGACCGTAGTCGGCAATCACAGTGGCGCCTTTGTAGTCAAAGGTGTTGAAGCGGCCGGGGGCCGAGCTGGCATCGCTCACGAAGCTGCCCAAGGCCTGAGCCACGGTGTCCCAAGCCAGGCCGAGTGCCCACGCAGCGCCCACGCTGGCCAGCACGTTTTCCACCTGGAAGCCGATGCTGCCACCGCGCGTGAGCGGCACGTTTTTCAGCGGGAGTCGGACCTGGAAATGGCCCTCCTGGGCCACCACATGCCCGTCTTCCACGTAGACGGCGCGTTTGCCGTGTGCGAGATGAGTGGCCACCACGGGCAGGTGGCGGTCTTGCGCGAAGTATGTGACCGCGCCAGGGCACATGCCCGCCATGGCCACGACGGCTGGGTCGGCGGCGTTGAGCACGGCGGTGCCGGTGTCGGCCACGTTCAGCACGATCACGCGCTTCAGTACCGCCAGGTCTTCCACGGTGGTGATGTAGTTCAGGCCGAGGTGGTCGCCCGCCCCGATGTTGGTGACCACGGCCACCTGGCAGCGGTCAAATGCCAAGCCTTCGCGCAGCATGCCTCCACGCGCGCTTTCGAGCACTGCTGCATCCACATCGGGGTGCATCAGCACGCTGCGCGCGCTGCGGGGGCCGCTGCAGTCGCCGCTGTCGATACGCCGTTGGTGTCGGTCATGCCCACACGCTGACCGTTTGACTTGATCAGGTGGCTGATGAGCCGTACCGTGGTGGTTTTGCCGTTGGTGCCCGTGACCGCCACCACTGGAATGCGCCCGTCGTTCTTTTTGCCGTCGGCGCTGGCTGGGTACATGTGGGCAACGATGGCCTCGCCCACGTGGCGGCCTTTGCCGTACGAGGGGTTGGTGTGCATGCGCAGGCCCGGGGCAGCATTCACTTCCACGATGCCGCCGCGTTGCTCTTCCAGCGGGCGCATCACGGTTTCGCACACCACGTCCACGCCGCAAATGTCCAGCCCGATCATTTTGGCGGCTGCAATGCAGCGTGCGGCGACTTCCGGGTGAACGTCGTCCGTCACGTCGGTGGCGGTACCACCGGTGGACAGGTTGGCGTTGTTGCGCAAGATCACACGCTGGCCCTTGGCGGGCACAGAGTCCACCGTGAGTCCCTGTTCGGCCAGCCGGTTTTTGGCGATGTCGTCGAGCCGGATGCGGGTGAGGGGGGTGGCGTGGCCTGTCCCACGTCGGGGGTCGGCGTTGACGCGGTCCACCAGTTGCACCACGGTGCTGTCGCCATCGCCCACCACCAGCGGGGGTTCGCGGCGCGCAGCGGCCACCAGTTTGTCGCCGACGATGAGCACGCGGTAGTCGCTGCCCACCAGGTAACGCTCCACCAGGATGTCGTCACGGAACTTGCGGGCGTTGTCATAGCCAGCCATCACAGCTTCACGCGTGCTGACGTTGACGGTGACGCCTTTGCCCTGGTTGCCGTCCTGAGGCTTGACCACCACCGGCCCACCAATTTCCTGTGCAGCCACCCACGCATCTTCGGCACTGGTGACGGGGCGGCCCTCGGGCACGGGCACGGCAGCGGCGGCCAGCAGTTTTTTGGTCAGTTCTTTGTCCTGGGCAATGCTTTCGGCAATGGCGCCGGTGCTGTCCATCTCAGCGGCCTGAATGCGGCGCTGCTTGCTGCCCCAGCCAAATTGCACCAGGCTGCCTTCGGTCAGGCGGCGAATGGGCACGCCGTGGGCCTTGGCTGCATCGACGATGGCACCCGTGGACGGCCCCAGGCGGATGTCTTCGTCCAGTTCTTGCAGGGCTTCGACATGTGGGGTGGTGTCGAACGGGGCATCGCTCCAGGCGGCTTCGCACAGTTGCCGGCCGATGTCCAAGGCCTGCTTGCCCACGGCCTCTTCGCTGTACTCGACCACCACTTGGTACACACCTTCTTCGGTGGTGGGTGTGGTGCGACAAAACGACACGGGGCAGCCGGCCCTGATTTGCAAGGACAAGGTGCACTGCGACAGCACGTGCGCCAGCGACAGCGGTTTGGTCAAGGGATACGGGCGGAAGGCTGCCACCTCGGGGAAGCGCTGGCGCAACCGGGCCTCGATTTCCGGGCGAACATTCAGGTTGCTTTCGTCTGGCGTGCAGTGAACGATGGCCTCCACACAGGTGGTGCGGCTCCAGAGGTTGGGGCCGCGCAGGGCGCGAATGCGTGTGACTTTCATGGGGTGTCCAGTAACGTGGCTCTGCGGGAATCAGGCCTGGGAGGCGGTCGGCTTGGCTGACATCTGCGCGGCAATGGGGGGCCAGTCCGCTTCGATCGCGGCGCGCACCACGGTCAGTGGAATGTCCAGGGCCCAAGCCGTGGCAATGCTGGCCAGCAGCACTTGTGTGGCCAAGGGGTCGGTGTCCGGGTGGCGCGCGTCGAACACGGGTTTGCAGGTGTCACCTGTGGCCAATACCAACCGGCCGTCGGTCACCAGCACGGCTTTGCCTCCTTGGGCCCGGTGAGCCTGAACGGCAGGGAGGTTGGCATCTGCTGCGTAATAGATGACGGCACCATCGCTCAGGTCTGCCAGTTCGGCGGCAGCCGGTTCGTGGGCATTGATGACCGTCACACCGTGTGACAAAACCACATCGACCTGCGTGCGAACGATGCTGTACATCTGTTCGTCCTCGGTGACATAGAACTCTTCCAATCCTTCGGCCTTTGGCACACCGGTGACCACGCCCACGTGACAGCGGTCGTACACCAGTCCCTCGGCGAGGATCTGGCGCGGGCTGTTTTCGAACACGGCCGCTTGCACCTGCCGGTTCATCAGCAGGCGCTGGCCTGCATCCCAGGGTTTGATGGGCAGGGCATCGTGCAGCTGGCGTTGGTTGAGGTACACGCCCTGTTGGCAAGCCATGCCTGTATGGCGGCCGTCCAGGCGCAGCATCGCTGCGACCAATTGCGCCACGGGCAAAGTGTCGGCTGCATCGCCTGTGATGCCCACCACCGGGATGCGCCCGTCCGACTCGGGGCCAAACAGGTGATCCACAATGGCTTTACCCACGGGGCGGGGGGTGCCGGTTTCGGGTTTGATGTGCATCAGCAGGCCGGGGCCCGCGTTCACTTCCACAATGGCCCCTTGTTGCGGTGCCATGGGTTTTGAAATGTCGGTGACCACCAGGTCCACCCCGGCCACGTCCAGGCCCACCACGCGTGCGGCCATGGCGGCCAGTTCGGCCACGTCGGGGTGCACCAGATCGGTCACATCGTGGGTGAGGTTGCCGTGGCGTTGCACGCGCACGCGCTGCCCGCTGGAGGGAACGCTGTCAGGAGCCAGCCCCTGGCGCTGCAGTTCCACCAGCATGTGTGGCTCCTTGCTCAGCACGATGAATTCGAGCGGGAATTCTTCTTCCTCTCCCCGGCGGGGGTCGGTGTTCAGTTGCTGGTCCACAAGCTGCTGCACCGTGTGGCTGCCATCGCCCACCACTTCGGTGGTCTGACCGCGCGTGGCTGCGACCATTCGGCCACCCACCACCAGCAAACGGTGTTCTTCTCCAGGAATGCAGCGCTCCACGATCACACCACTGCCTTGTTCGCTGGCCACGTGGTAGGCAGCGTGCACATCTGCTTCGGTCATCAGGTCCAGCGTGATGCCCCGGCCATGGTTGCCGTCGATGGGCTTCACCGCCACGGGCAGACCGATGTCCCGGGCGGCATCCCACGCCGCTTCGGGCGAGTCGACCTTTTCACCCTCAGGCACCGGAATGCCGCAGGTGGACAACAGCGTTTTGGTCAGGTCTTTGTCGCTGCAAATGCCCTCTGCAATGGCGCTGGTGCCATCGGTTTCGGCCGTCCAGATGCGGCGCTGGCGTTCGCCCTGTCCCAATTGCACGAGGTTGCCGTCGTTCAGGCGGGTGTGGGGTATGCCGCGCGCTGTGGCTGCGTCCACGATGTGGGCGGTGCTGGGGCCCAGACACAGCGAGTCGACCATGGCACGCAAGCGGCTGACGGTGCCTGCCACATCGAACGGCTGGTCATCGATGGCGGCCATGACCAGATCGCGTGCTGACTGCAAGGCAGCGCGGCCCACGCTTTCTTCACGCGTGCGGATGACCACCTTGTAGACACCCCGCACGTGGGTCGAGCGAGCTTTGCCAAAGCCGGTTTGCATGCCGGCCAGGTTCTGCAGCTCGAGCGCCACATGTTCCATGATGTGGCCGGGCCAGGTGCCTTCGCGCAGGCGCTGAAGAAAACCGCCTCGCACGCCGGGGCTGCAGTGGTGCTCCTCCAGAGACGGCAGCCAGGCGGTCAGGCGCTCGTAGAAACCGGGCAGTGTGTTGGAAGGGCAGTCTTCCAGGTCGCCAATGTCGATCCAGGCTTCCAGCGTCGGGCGGTAGGTCCAGATGTTCGGGCCGCGCAAATAGGTGATGCGCAAAAAACGGATGTCGCGGTGGTTCATGCTGATCGTGGGCCTGGGGCCCGAGTCGGGCGGCGGGACAAACCCCACCGCTACAATGATTTTCCTAGCACCGACATTGTGCTGCGACCTTCCCGGCACCAGTCCGGGCAAGCAACATTTTTTTACATCGATTCAACCGAACTGTGCGGTCCAAGGCCGACAGCGGCCCGGTGGCAGTGACAATTGCGACCCATGCAAACCCCCTCTTCAGCCATGCCCGGTGTGGGCGCGCCCACCGTCCTGACGGGCCTGCCCCCGCGCTGGCACAGCCTCATACAACTCTCGCTCTTGTCGGGCGAAAGCACCTTGGCTGCCTTGCAGCCCGATCTGGATGAGCGACTGCACGCCGCCAGCTCGCTGGTGTTGCTGACCGGTCAGCGCCTGATGGCCTGGCTTCCAACAGACACCGAAGGCACGCCCCAAGTCCACAGTTGGCCATTGCACCCGGGTTTGCGGCTGCTCCTGACCGATCATGCCGGTGTGGGCACCCTGGCGCTGGTCGACGGCGAGCGGCGACTGGCCGCGTGGCGTTTCACCCTGGGCGTCAACTTGCACGCCCAGCGTCTGGTTGTGCAGTTTGCCCAGACGGTTGCAGCTTTGGGGCATCCCGCCGGTGCAAGCGCGGCAGCAGACCCCGGCAGTGAAGAGGCGGACGAGCCACCGCGATTTGCCGCCGAGGCGGAGCAGCCCCCCTCCACCTGGACGTTGCTGCGCTTGTGGCGCTTTGCGCGGCCTTATCAGTGGCAGTTGCTGGCGGGCTTTTTGCTCACCTTGGCCTCCACTGCCGCCACACTGGTGCCGCCGTACCTGACCATGCCGCTCATGGATGACATCCTCATCCCGTTCCAGAATGGCAAGGCCATTGAGCAGGACGTGGTGCTGCTGTACCTGGTCGGGCTGTTTGGCTCGGCGCTGGTGGCCTGGAGCCTGGGTTGGGCCAAAACTTACATCCTGGCGCTGGTGTCGGAGCGCATCGGGGCTGATTTGCGCACCACCACCTACGAACACCTGCTGGGCCTGAGTCTGGAGTATTTCGGGGGCCGCCGCACGGGCGACCTGATGGCGCGCATCGGCAGTGAAACCGACCGCATCAACGTGTTCCTGTCGCTGCACCTGCTCGACTTTGCGACCGACGTGCTGATGATCGTCATGACCGCACTCATCCTGTTCTCCATCAATCCGTGGCTGGCATTGGTCACGCTGGTGCCGCTGCCGTTCATTGCATGGCTGATTCACCTGGTGCGCGACCGGCTGCGCACGGGGTTTGAAAAAATCGACCGCGTGTGGGCCGAGGTGACCAACGTGCTGGCCGACACCATTCCCGGCATTCGGGTGGTGAAAGCCTTTGCCCAGGAAGACCGCGAGGCCAGGCGCTTTCGCGATGCCAACCGCTACAACCTCGCGGTGAACGACAAACTCAACCGCACCTGGAGCCTGTTTTCCCCCACCGTCACGCTGTTGACCGAGGTGGGTCTGCTGGTGGTGTGGGCATTTGGCATCTGGCAGGTGTCGCAAAACGCCATCACGGTGGGGGTGCTGACGGCATTTTTGGCCTACATCAGCCGGTTCTACACGCGGCTGGACTCCATGAGCCGCATCGTGTCGGTCACGCAAAAAGCCGCCGCCGGTGCCAAGCGCATTTTTGACATCCTCGACCACGTCTCCAGTGTGCCCGAGCCGTCCCACCCCGTGGCACTGCCCACGGTCACTGGCCGCATCGACATCGAACACGCGCATTTCCGCTACGGCAACCGCGCCGTCATCAAAGACCTGACGCTGTCCATCCAACCTGGTGAGTTTATTGGGCTGGTGGGCCACAGCGGTTCAGGCAAGAGCACGCTGGTCAACCTGTTGTGCCGGTTCTATGACGTGAGCGGTGGGTCAATTCAGATCGACGGTGTGGACATCCGTGCCCTGAAGGTGGCCGACTACCGCCGCCACATCGGCCTGGTGCTGCAAGAGCCGTTTTTGTTTTTCGGCACCATTGCCGAGAACATTGCCTACGGTCGGCCGGAAGCCACGCGAGCCGACATCGTGGCCGCCGCGCGGGCAGCGCACGCGCACGAGTTCATTTTGCGCCTGCCCCAGGGCTATGACTCGCTGGTGGGTGAGCGGGGCCAGGGCCTGTCGGGCGGTGAGCGCCAGCGCATTTCCATTGCACGTGCCTTGCTGATTGACCCCGCCATCCTCATCTTGGACGAAGCCACCTCGTCGGTGGACACCGAAACCGAGAAAGAAATCCAGAAAGCGCTCGACAACTTGGTGCGCGGGCGCACCACCATTGCCGTGGCGCACCGCCTGTCCACCCTGCGCCGAGCCAACCGGTTGGTGGTGATGGACAAGGGCCACATGGTCGAGGTGGGAAGCCACGACGAACTGATGGAACAGCAGGGCGCTTACTTCCGCTTGTACGAAGCGCAGGCCCGTCAGGCAAAGGCCGCCGAAGACGTGCTGCTGGCCGCCGAGGAACGTACATGACCACCACCACTGCAACCTTCGATTTCACACTGCACTGGAGCCCTGCGGGCAAGCTGGTGTTGACCCGCGCCGATGGCACTCAACACGAAGGGGTGGTGCCCGTGCGCGCGTTTCCCATCTCTGCAGCAGAAGAGGGCTTGTCGCTGGTCGATGCCGATGGCCATGAATTGGCGTGGATCAACGCGCTGGCCGACCTGCCTGCCGACACCCAGGCCGCTGTGCAACGCGGCCTGCAGGAGCGCGAGTCAGCGGCTGGAGGGTGTGAGCAGCTACGCCACGCCCAGCACCTGGACGGTGGACACCGACCGGGGCCGGTTTGACTTTGTGCTGAAAGGTGAGGAAGACATCCGCCGCCTCAGCTCGGGCACGCTGCTGGTGGCCGACAGCCACGGCGTGCAGTTTTTGATCCGCGACCTGTTCGCGCTGGACCGCCACAGCCGCAAACTGCTTGACCGGTTTTTGTGAAGCTGTGGCAGAACCACTGAAAAACAGCTACGGCCCAGAGGTGCCCGTCCGACTGGCACGTGAGCTGGCCACCGTACTCCCCGGGTTCGACCGCGTCGCTTTTTTGGACGATGCCTTGAGTGGCTACGACGCGCTCGACCTGATGGCCAGGGGTCGACACTTGGCCCACGCACTGCACCGCCACCTGCCCACCGACTATGAAGCTGCAGTGGAGGTGCTGCTGGCGTCGGTTGAGGAGGCACCACCGTCTGAGTCAGCCAGCGCCATGGCCCCCTTTTTCTATTTGCCGCACACCTGTTTTGTGGCGGAGTTCGGGCTGGGGCACTTTGAAGCGTCGATGCGCGCACAGCACCTGCTGACTCAGCGGTTCACCGCCGAGTTCAGCATCCGCCCGTTTTTGCAGCACCACACCCAGGCCACGCTGGACCGTTTGGCCCAGTGGGCCACCGACCCCAACCACCATGTGCGCCGCCTGGTGTCAGAAGGCACCCGCCCCCGCTTGCCCTGGGGCCAGCGCCTGCGAGCCTTCCAGCAGGACCCTACGCCTGTGCTCGCCCTGCTGGAAAAGCTGAAAGACGACCCCGAGCTGTACGTGCGACGCTCCGTGGCCAACAACCTGAATGACATTGGCAAAGACCACCCCACCGTGCTGGTGGAAACCGCCCGGCGCTGGTTGCCCGGTGCCAGCCCCGAGCGCCGCTGGCTGGTAGAGCACGCGCTGCGCTTTGCCGTTAAGCGTGGTGATGCGGGTGCGCTGGATGTGCTGGGTTTCGGTGCCCGTGCCCAGGTGGCAGTGGTGCAGCCGCGCATTCAGCCTGCCGTGGCCCAGGTGGGTGGCGCGGTGGAGGTGGGGTTTGAGTTGCACAACACCCAGGCCCACGCACAGGACGTGCTGGTGGACTTTTGCATCCACTATGTGAAGGCCAGTGGCCAGACCGCGCCCAAGGTGTTCAAGCTGAAAACCACCACCCTGGCGCCCGGTGCCGCGTTGGCATTTCGAAAACGTGTGTCGCTGGCACCCATGACGACGCGGGTGCACCACCCTGGTACGCACCGGGTGGAGGTGCTGGTCAACGGGGTGGCGCAGCCGCTGGGTTCGTTTGAAGTGCTGGCGGGCTGAAATTAAATAAAAAAATTCCATCCAGCGCAGGATGGTATTCATTTCTTCGCTATCAACCTGGTCGCCTGTTTCAGGGCTGCTGCAGCGCTTTCAACAGCTTTTGGCCTGCGCGGCCGTTGGCCTCGTGGCCCAATCGGGATTGCTCGTTGTCGCCCAGCATGCCGTCCACGGTGCCAATGTCGTGGCCGCGCTGGGCCAGCAGGGTTTGCAGCTCGCGCCGCTGGGCGCGTGACAGGCCGGGGTCATCGGTGGGCCAGGGCGTTGCAAATGGGGTGCCGCCGCGCAGGCGGTCGCTCAGGTGGGCAATGGCCAGGCCATAGCTTTCGGCGGCGTTGTAGCCATAAATGGCATCGAAATTGCGGCTCACCAGAAAGGCGGGGCCGTTGGCCCCGGCCAGCGTCATCAGGCCCAGCGGCGTGTCTGCGCCAAACACGGCAGTGGCGCTGCCGCCAGCCACCGGTGTCACGCCGCGCTCTGCCCAAGCGCTGGCAGGGCGTTTGGTGCGGCGGCCTTCACCGGCCAGGTTGAACCCGGCTGGCAGCTTCACCTCCGCACCCCACAGCAGGCCACTTTTCCAGCCTGCCTTTTGCAAAAAGTGGGCGGTGGAGGCCATGGCATCGGGCACGCTGGCGGTCAGGTCGCCGCGGCCGTCGCCGTCAAAGTCCACGGCCAGTCGTTCGTAGGTGGTGGGCATGAACTGGGTGTGGCCAAACGCCCCGGCCCAGCTGCCCACCAGCCGCTCGGGCGGCACGTCGCCGCGCTGCAGGATGTGCAAGGTGGCCAGCAATTCCTGCTGAAAAAACGCCTGCCGCCGGCCGAAGCAACTCAGCGTGCCCAGCGCCTGTACCAGCGGGTAGCGGCCAAAGCTCTGGCCAAAGTTGCTCTCCACACCCCACACCGCCACCACCGTCGCAGGGTCCACCCCGTAGGCTTGGGCCACCCGCTCCAGCGTGGGCATGTGGGCCTGCAGCTGGCGCTGGCCGTCGGCCACCCGCTCGTCGTCCACCAGCCCGGCCAAGTAGTCCCAGATGGGGGTTTTGAACTCGGGCTGGTTGTCCAGCTTGGCCAGCACGCCGCCATCGGGCGTCACGTTCTTGAACGCCGCAGTCCAGGTGGATGCACTCACTCCGGCACGCGCAGCCTGGGGGCGCAGCTTCTTGAGGCACGCCGCCCATACGGCAGCATCAGGTTCGGGCGGGGGGCTGGTTTGTGCCACCGCTGAAGCGGAAAAGGCTGCTGCAGCCAACAGACAGGCAACGGGTTGAAGATGTTGAATAAAAAATGCCATTGGCGCTTATTTGGTAAAGAAAGTGTGCTTCAAAAAAACGATAGCCATGTATCAGGCTGGCCAGGTGGCGCCATGCTCGGGTGTGGTGGCTGGCCACTTCAGTTCGCAGTTGATTCGGTGGCGCAGTTGGTCTGACGCCTCTGCGTCGCCATGCACCACAAACACGTTGGCTGGGGCCTGGGGCAGGGCGCGCAGCCAGTCGAGCAATTGGTTGCCATCGGCGTGGGCCGATGCTGCGTGCAGCGCCACCACCTCGGCGCGCACCGGCACGTCCTGGCCGTGAATGCGCAGAAATGCGGCCCCCTGTGCCAGGCTGGCCCCGCGTGTGCCGGGAGCCTGGTAGCCGGTCAGGATGACCATGTTGCGGTGGTCGCTCAGGCCCCCCGCCAGGTGGTGCAGCACGCGCCCGCCAGTTGCCATGCCACTGGCCGACAAAATCACCTTGGGCCCGTGGTGGTGGGCAATGGCGCGGCTTTCGTCGGGTGTCACGGTCATGGTGGCCACGCGCTCCATGGCGTCGCACTCGGCGGCACTCAGGCGGTGGGCGTTCAGGTGTGCCGCAAACAGGCCGGTGGTGTGGATGGCCATGGGGCTGTCCAGGTAAATGGGCAGGCTGGCCGGTATGCGTCCGGCCGCCTTGAGCTGCGCGATGGTGTGCAGCAGCGCCTGCGCCCGCCCCACGGCGAACACCGGCACGATGGCGGTGCCGCCCCGTGCGGCCACCCTCACCAGCGCCGGGGCCAGCTCGTCGGCCAGCGTGTCTGCACTGTGGCTGCGGTTGCCGTAGGTGGACTCCACCACCACCACGTCGGCGGGGGGAGGGGGCTCGGGCGGGTTCGTCAGCACGTCATCAGGGCGGCCTAGGTCTCCCGAGAACAGGATGCGCCGCCCGCCCACTTCCAGCAGCAGGCTGGCCGCGCCCAGGATGTGGCCCGCGCCGGTGAAGCGCGCCGTCCAGCCGGGAATGGGTTCGAATGGCTGGTGCAGCGCCACGGTGCGCAGGTGCTTCAGGCTGCGCTGCGCATCGTCTTCGGTGTACAGCGGCAGGGCGGGGGCGTGTTTGGAGAAACCATGCCGGTTGGCAAAGTTGGCGTCTTCTTCCTGAATGTGACCGCTGTCGGGCAACAGGATGCGCGCCAGGTCACGCGTGGCCGGTGTGCACCACACCTTGCCGCCAAAGCCTTCGCGCACCAGCAGGGGCACGTAACCGCTGTGGTCCAGGTGGGCGTGGGTGAGCACCACGGCGTCCACTGCGCTGGCCTCTGTTGGCAGCGGATGCCAGTTGCGCAGCCTCAGTTGCTTGTAGCCCTGGAACAGGCCGCAGTCCACCAGCAGTTGCCTGCCGCCGTGCTGCACCAGGTACCGCCCAGAAAGGTGATGTTGACGCTCATATGGGCAGTTTAGATGCCAGAGCGTGGATTGCGTTCAGTTGCTTTCGATGATCAGTTCACCGGTGTTCGGCAGGCAGTGGATTGCCCATGTGGTTTGGTTCCACCCAAAGCAGGGGGGGCCAGAAAACGCTCTTCAAATTCCCGGCTGGGCAAAGCAGGGCTGACCAGGTGGCCCTGGCCAGCGGAGCAGTGCAAATCCAGCAGCAAAACCCTCTGCGCTTCGGTTTCTACACCTTCCGCCACCACGCCGTGTCCCAGTTTGTGTGCCATTGCCAGCATGGCTTCCACCAGCACCCGGTCGCTCGAATCGCTGAGCATGTCGCGCACAAAACTCTGGTCGATTTTGATGGTGCTCACTGGCAGGGTTTTGAGGTACGGCAGACTGGAGTAGCCGGTGCCGAAATCGTCGATGCCCAGGCCCACACCCAGCGCGCTGAGGTGTACGAGATTGGCTTGCATATCGGTATTGCGCTGCGCCAGAGAACCCTCGGTGAGTTCAATCTCCAGGTGCCGGGCAGACACTTGCCGGTCATGCAGAAGGCTTTGCAGGCGTGCGCTCCATTGCGGCCGGCGCAAATCCTGGGCCGTCTGGTTCACAGACACCACCGCGTGGTCAGGCCACAGGCCTGCTTGTTGCCATGTCGCGAGTTGCCGCAAGGCGGTGTCCAGAACCCATTCGTCCATGGCGGGCAGCAAACCTGATTTTTCGGCCAACGCCAGAAACTGACCTGGTGAACACATGCCATGGTCGGGTCTTTCCCAGCGCAGCAGGGCCTCTGCGCCCAACAGGGTCAGGTCGGACAGCCGGAACTTGGGCCAGTTCCCCACGTTTAAGCGCGTGCGTCAGCTCGGTCTGCAGAGTAAAAGCATGTGCAGCTTCCTCGCCCATGGCAGCCGTGTAAGGCTGGGCGCGATCGCGCCCAGCCAGTTTGGCTGCATACATGGCGGTGTCGGCATGGCGCAGCAGCAGGTCAGTGGTGGTGCCATCGTCAGGGTATACAGCCACCCCCACCGATGCTTTGGGCTGGTATCCCGGTGCGTCGGCCAGGTCGACAGGCTGTTTGAGTGTGTTTTGCAATTGCTGAGCCACGGCAAGGCCCTGGTCGCGGAAGGCACCGGGCAGAAGCACCACAAATTCGTCGCCACCCATGCGGGCGACGGTGTCTTGTTCGCGCAGGTCTACCTGAAGCCGTTGGGCTATGACTTTCAGCAACTCGTCGCCAGCGAGGTGGCCCAGCGTGTCATTCACCTCTTTGAAGTGGTCCAGATCCACAAACAGGACGGCAAAATTACCACCGCTGCGTTTGGAGTTCGCGATCATCTGGCCGATGCGGTCTTGAAACAGGGCCCTGTTGGGCAAGCCAGTCAAGGTGTCAAAAGAGGCCAGTCTGAGCACCTCCGATTGGGCATGTTGCAGGGCCGTGATGTCTGTTTGTACTGCCATGTAGCCCGACAGTTTGCCCTCAGTGTCATGCAAGGCCGCAATGGTGGTCCACACGGTATCACCTCCCCCTCCCAGTGGCCATGCTTGGTGATGGCAGCCCACATGGCCTGGTAAAACCCACGGTCGTGTCGACCAGAGTTCAAAATTCGGGTGGGTAAGCCCAACACATCTTTCAGCCCGAGGCCAGACATCTTTTCAAAAGCGGGGTTGGCACGCTGAATGCGGGTTTGGGCGTCTGTGACGATGATGGCTTCCATCGCGTTCATGAACACGGTTTCGCTCAGTTGCTGCAGCTGGTGCGCGGCTTGCTCGGCACTCACATCGCGCGCAATGCTGCCCACCCCCAGCGTTTTGCCGTCGGGTGCGCGCATGGCAAATTGGTGGCTTGCGTAGGTACGGGGTGCCGCTGCACCATGTGCCGGAAAGCGCATGAGTGTTTGCTGTAAACCTTTGCCCAATTCCAACGGCTCTGCGGGGTTGGGCTCGGTGGTGGCGGTGCTCAGCAGCTGTTTGGCAAGCTGGCCCAGCACCCGGTCTGCGGGTTGGCTCATGGCATTGAGCATGGCCTGGTTGGCCAACATGATGTGCCCGCGCTGATCGGTGGCGTAAATCAGGTCATCGCTGCTGTCGATCAGGGTTTGAAACAGCTGCCGATCGGCTTGCCTTGCCATCTCAATGGCCTGGTCCATCAGAAGCACAGCAAAGTGCGGATCGGCATGGAAGCTGGGTGGAAGTTTGATGCAGTACGCGTCGGCCACCCTTGGTGCCAAGGGGCCGGACATGTCACCCGAGGTGCCTGTCCCCGGCTCGCCGTGGTTGCGGCTGGCGGTGATGCGCACCTGTTCCACACGTTGGACCTCATGCGAAGAGCCTCTGGCCAAGGCACGCAGCAGGCGGGTACGGTCGGTTTTGCTCATGCACCCTGTCAACCTGAAGTCTCCCAGTTGCCCTGCCTTGGGCGGACCCAGCCACTCTCGGGCCAGGAGGTTGTCTTCCCGCACCTGTCCGCTGGCATTGAGCACCAGAGCGGGCATGGGCAACAGGTCGAACAGCTGCTGGTAACGTTCGCTGGCCAGTGCGGCGGTCTGTTGTGCGCGCAACAGGTTGTCGTTTTGGAGCTCCAACTCAACCTGATACACCCGGAGGTCTTCCAGCAAACCCTGCATGTCGGTTGATTCGGCCGGGGCAGGGGCGTGCGTCGGCAACTCGCGCAGCGCTTGTGAGGCCTGTTCACGCAGGCGCTGGATCCGTTCACTGGACATCTGCCACTCCCAACAATGGATGCTCCCGATCCATATGCGACAGTTGCATGACAAAGTGAGAGTACCTTTGGCAAATATCTGATCGGCGCTGCACACTATTTTGTCCTGGACACGGTTGTGGGCGTTGATATGTGTCAACCTTTGACAATGAATCAACAAATGGTCGAGCAGCTCGTCGGTTTGTCTCGCGAAGTGCTGAGAAAGTGGGAGCTGCGCTACAAATTTCCGCTGCCTACTCGGGGGGCGCGTGGGCAGCGCATTTATTCGCACGCCGACGTTGAAAAGCTCCTGGTCATCAAGCGTTTGATGCTCGCAGGTATGCGCCCTGGCCAAGTGGTGAATTTGCCCTTGCAGGAACTGCAGTGCCTGCTGGACCAGATTCATCAAAGGGGTGAAGGTCGGCAGGGCGGAGCACAAACCCATGTCGACACGCTGCTGACCACATTGCAACCAGGGGCATCTCCCTATGCCGTTCAACCTTGGCTCAGGTCACTGGTGGCCAATGAGGGACTTGACGCATTTCTGAACAATCATCTTCCCGGGTTCAACCGCGCCGTTGGCGATGCATGGGCGGCGGGGCAATTGCCTGTTCATGCAGAGCACCATTATTCAGAGACCGTCCGTCGGTTTCTGGTGGAACACCGGGCAGCGCTGTCCACGTCGAGCACCTCGCCCCGTGTCTTGTTGTCCACCCCACCCGGTGAGTTGCATGAGCTGGGTGTTCTGGCGTTGGAAGTTGCCTTGGCGGCAGCGGGTGCCTATGCCATTTACCTGGGGGCGCAGTCTTCGCCAGCCGATCTGGCTCAGGCGGCGCAGACTTTCAGTGCTGGTGTGGTTGCGGTGTCGATGAGTTCACATCTGTCGCCTGAGGCCGCGCACCAGTACGTTGTCACTCTCAGAGATGCACTGCCCGCCGATCTCATGCTGTGGGTAGGTGGGGCGGGTGCGGCGATGGCCAAAGCCTTGGAACTAGGCGGCAAAAGCCTGCACGCCCTGGAGGGTGTGACGGTGTTCGACAACGTGCGCGATGCGGTGGCCGCCTGGCAGGCGTTGGCAAGCCCCGATTTGGCGTGACTCCATCGCGTAAAAGGGGGCCTGTGCCCCCTTTTTGTGTCTGGCTCACGAGTCGTGAACTTCAGCTGAAGAAGGATTTGGCCTTTTCAAACCAACCGCCTTCGTTGGGGCTGTGTTTGCCACCGCCTTTTCTGAACGACTCGTCCAAGTCTTTCATGAGCTTGCGTTGGTACTCGGTCAGCTTGACCGGTGTTTCCACCACGATGTGGCAATACAGGTCACCTGGGTAGCTGCTGCGCACACCCTTGACGCCCTTACCGCGCAGGCGGAAGGTTTTGCCGTGTTGCGTGCCTTCGGGGATGTCGATGTTGGCTTTGCCGCCCAAAGTGGGCACATCGATCTCGCCGCCCAGCGTGGCGGTGGTGATGCTGACGGGCACTTGGCAGTGCAGATCATCGCCATCGCGCTCGAAAATGTCGTGCTTGCGCAGCCTGATTTCAATGAACAGGTCGCCCGAGGGCCCACCGTTCTGGCCAGGTTCGCCGTTGCCTGCGCTGCGGATGCGCATGCCGTCGTCGATGCCAGCCGGAATTTTGACTTCCAGCGTTTTGTGCTTTTTCAGCTTGCCCTGGCCGTTGCAGGTCGTGCAGGGCTCGGGGATGATCTTGCCGCTGCCGTGGCAGTGTGGGCAGGTTTGCTGCACGCTGAAAAACCCCTGGCGCATTTGCACCGAGCCGCTGCCGTGGCAAGAGGGGCAGGTCTTGACTGAAGTGCCGGGCTTGGCACCCGTGCCTTTGCAGGTGTCGCAATCGTCCCAGGAGGGAATGCGGATCTGCGCTTCCTTGCCTGCTGCGGCTTCTTCCAGGCTGATTTCCATGGCGTACGACAGGTCATTGCCCCGGTACACCTGGCGGCCACCGCGTGCGCGTTGCCCACCGAAGATGTCGCCAAAAATGTCGCCGAACGCCTCGCCAAAGCCACCCCCAAAGCCTTCAGCGCCAGGGCCGCCGCGCATGTTTGGGTCCACCCCGGCGTGGCCGTGCTGGTCGTAAGCGGCGCGCTTTTGCGGGTCGCTGAGCATCTCGTAGGCCTCTTTGGCCTCTTTGAACTTCTCTTCGGCGGCTTTGGCCGCATCACCCTGATTGCGGTCGGGGTGGTGCTTCATCGCCAATTTGCGATAAGCCTTCTTGATTTCGTCGTCGCTGGCGTTTTTGGGAACGCCCAGCACTTCATAAAAGTCTCGTTTGGCCATGTGAGGTCACCGATGGTCTTTGAACACAAACGCCGCGTTGACCGGAACAGGCACAACGCGGCGGGTGGGCGGCAACCACGCACCCCTCCAAGGGCGCGCGGTGCGGCGGAAGCACGGGGTCAGCCTTTTTTGACTTCTTTCACTTCCGCGTCCACCACATCGTCGTCGGCTGGTCGGCTGGAAGACTGGCCCGCACCAGGGGCAGCGCCCTCCGTGGCACCTGCTGCAGCCTGGGCTGCCTGCTGGTCGGCGTACATCTTTTCGCCCAGCTTCTGGCTGGCGGTCATGAGGGCCGTGTTTTTGGCCTCGATGGCTTCCTTGTCGTCGCCCTTGACGGCTTCTTCCAGGTCTTTGATGGCGGCCTCGATGCTGTCTTTTTCAGATGCATCGAGCTTGTCACCGTATTCGGTGAGGCTCTTTTTCACGCTGTTGACCATCGCCTCGGCGGAGTTGCGTGCCTGCACCAGTTCGACTTTTTTCTTGTCGTCGGCGGCGTTGACTTCTGCGTCTTTCACCATTTGCTGAATTTCAGCTTCGGTCAGGCCCGAGTTGGCCTTGATGGTGATTTTGTTTTCTTTACCGGTGCCTTTGTCTTTGGCGCCCACATGCAAGATGCCGTTCGCGTCGATGTCGAAGCTGACTTCGATTTGAGGGATGCCACGCGGTGCGGGTGGAATGCCTTCCAGATTGAATTCGCCCAAACCCTTGTTTCCGGCAGCAATTTCGCGCTCGCCCTGGAACACCTTGATGGTCACTGCTGGCTGGTTGTCGTCAGCGGTGGAGAAGGTTTGCGAGAACTTGGTGGGAATGGTGGTGTTCTTGGCGATCATCTTGGTCATGACGCCGCCCATAGTTTCAATGCCCAGGCTCAGCGGGGTCACGTCCAGCAGCAGCACGTCGGTCCGGTCACCCGACAGCACCTGCCCTTGAATGGCGGCACCCACGGCCACGGCTTCGTCGGGGTTGACGTCTTTGCGGGGCTCTTTGCCGAAGAACTCTTTGACCTTCTCCTGCACCTTGGGCATACGGCTCATGCCGCCGACCAGGATCACGTCTTGGATGTCGGCCACGCTGATGCCCGCGTCTTTGATCGCGGTGCGGCAAGGGGCGATGGTCCGCTCAATCAACTCGTCCACCAGGCTTTCCAGCTTGGCACGGGTCATTTTGATGTTCAGGTGCTTGGGGCCCGATGCGTCTGCCGTGATGTAGGGCAGGTTGATGTCGGTCTGGCTGCTGTTGGACAGCTCGATCTTGGCTTTTTCAGCGGCTTCTTTCAAGCGCTGCAGCGCCAGCACGTCTTTGGACAGGTCAACACCCTGGTCCTTTTTGAACTCGGTGATGATGAAGTCGATGATGCGCTGGTCGAAGTCTTCGCCGCCCAGGAAGGTGTCGCCGTTGGTGGACAGCACTTCAAACTGCTTTTCGCCATCGACATCGGCAATTTCAATGATGGACACGTCGAACGTGCCGCCACCCAAGTCGTAAACGGCAATCTTGCGGTCGCCTTTTTCGGTTTTGTCCAAGCCGAATGCCAGAGCAGCTGCGGTGGGCTCGTTGATGATGCGCTTGACATCCAGGCCTGCAATGCGGCCGGCATCTTTGGTGGCCTGGCGCTGTGCGTCGTTGAAGTACGCGGGCACGGTGATGACGGCTTCCGTCACGGCTTCGCCCAAGTAGTCTTCAGCAGTTTTTTTCATTTTGCGCAGCACTTCGGCACTGACCTGTGGCGGGGCCAGCTTGTTGCCGCGCACCTCAACCCATGCATCGCCGTTGTCGGCTTTGGCAATGGTGTAGGGCATCAGGTCGATGTCCTTCTGCACTTCTTTTTCAGTGAACTTGCGGCCGATCAGGCGCTTCACCGCGTACAGCGTGTTGCGGGGGTTGGTCACGGCCTGGCGTTTGGCGGACGCGCCCACCAAAATTTCGCCGTCTTCCTGATAGGCAATGATGGATGGCGTGGTCCGTGCACCTTCGCTGTTTTCGATCACACGGGTGGTGTTGCCCTCCATGATGGCCACGCAGCTGTTGGTGGTGCCAAGGTCGATGCCGATGATTTTTCCCATGGTGAACTCCTGAATACTGAAAAAAATGGATGGATGAGAGGTGTGGCTGTATCGCCCGGTTTCAAGGGGGCGGTGCCAGCAAAGCCCTGACAAATGTGTGGATTTGCGTGTGCCCGGTGCTTACCTCGGTGCCGACACGGTCACCAATGCAGGGCGTAACACGCGCTCAGCCATCTGATACCCCTTTTGCAGCACGGTCACCACGGTGTTGGGTTCTTGTTCGGCGGGCACCATGCTGATGGCCTGGTGGAAGTGGGGGTCAAACTTTGTGCCAGCATCAGGCGCGATAGGCGTGACCTTGTTGCGGGTCAGTGCACTTTGGAGTTGCTTGAGGGTGGCCTCCGCTCCTTCGCGGATCTGCTGGATGGTGACTTCCTGCACGGCCAGCCCGGCTTCCAGGCTGTCGACCACAGGCAGCAGACTTTCGGCAAAGCTGTCTACCGCAAACCGGCGGGCTTTGGCCACCTCTTCATCGGCTCGGCGGCGGGCATTGTCGGCTTCTGCTTTGGCTCTGAGGTATTGGTCCGCCAAATCAGCGTTTTGTGCCTTCAAACTCGCCAGTTCAGCGGCCAGCAGGGTGGCGTCGTCTGCCTGTTGCGCAGCCGCCGCTGCTTCTTGTTCTTCAGGCGACATGTGGGCTTGGTAAGTTTGTGCGGCAGTTGCTGCCTGCGCGGCGGTTGGGCTGGCGGAAAAGTCGGTGTCGTGGGTGCTCATGGTCTGGATGCCGAAGTCAGCAAGTCTTGTAACAGCGGGTTGGAAAGCCGAGAGTTGGTGGTGCGAACGCACATTTCAATGCCCGCGCCGAAAAAACAAACCGCTGTCTGAGCAGCGGTTTTAGGTTTGGGCCGCAATGGTGGCCCGCCAGTTGGCAGAAGCGGGTCGCTGGTCTTTACTTGGACGCCACAGCCGCTTTGCCTTGCGCCGCTACCCACTTGTTGGAGAAAGCCTGCAAATCGCGCAGGCGTTTGAGCAGGTCAAGCCCGGTTTTGGTCAAGCCGTAGCCATTGCCAGCGTGGTCGATCAGATCGGCTGCGCGCAGCTCTTTGAGTCGGGTGTTGAGCGTGTTGGGGGTGACGCCGCCGACACTGTCTTGCAGCAGGCGGAACGTTTGTGTGTGACCATCCCGCAGGGCCCACAGAACCCGCAGCGCGTAGCGAGATTCGAGCAAATCAAACAGTTGTGAGACAGCGACGTTGTCTTTGGAACTCATGAAGCTTCTTCTCCTCGGGGTCTTGGGTGATTCTTGGACGGGCCTGGGCAGCCAGTTACTGCCGCCATTTCTTGCCACTATTGTGACGCATTGCGGCGTTCAAAACGCTTGCTGCTTATCAAATCGCGGCGCGCGCGCAACGGTATCGAGACTATAAGCCAAAAACCGCAATGCTCTGAGTTTGGTAGCTTGAAATGTATGCCCATGAATTAAAATGTAGGCAACCCGCATCAGGGATGTGGTATCCATTTTGTGACAGGTGAAGCATGTCAGAGCGCGTGATCGGTGAATTCAAAGTCAATCCCCTGGGCTTGGGATGCATGGGTCTGAGCCACGGATACGGACCGGCGGCTTCTGAGGCCCAGGCCACTGCCTTGTTGTTGGATGCGCTCGATTTGGGGGTCAACTTTTTCGATACTGCCGCTTTGTATGGCAACGGTGCAAACGAGGCATTGCTGGGTCGGGTGCTGGGTGCTCACCGCCAGCGATTCGTGCTGGCCAGCAAATGTGGGCTGAACCACCCGGACACCGGCTTGGCCCGTCGCATTGACGGGCGGCCTGAGTCCATTCGCGCCAGTTGCGAAGCCAGCCTCACGCGACTGGGCACCGATGTGATCGATCTGTTTTACCTGCACCGCCTTGACCGCGAGGTGCCCATTGAAGACAGCGTAGGCGCGATGGCTGATCTGGTTCGGACAGGCAAGGTGCGCGCGATTGGCCTGAGTGAGGTGTCAGCCACCACGGTGCGCCGGGCGCATGCCGTGCACCCTGTGGCTGCGGTGCAATCGGAATTTTCGCTGTGGACCCGAAACCCAGAAATAGCAGTGCTCGACACCTGTGCCGATTTGGGCGTTGCCTTCGTGGCTTTCAGCCCTTTGGGCCGTGCTTACCTCTCGACCAAACTCATCGACACATCGCGCTTGGCCGAGGGCGACATGCGCCGCACCATGCCCCGCTTCGACGTGATGAATTACGCGGCCAACCTTCGCCTGCTGGACCGTTTCGTGCCTTTGGTGGAGGAGGCCGGTTGCACTGCAGCACAGTTGGCGTTGGCCTGGTTGCTGCACCGCGCACCCCACATCGTGCCCATTCCTGGCACGACAAACCTCGCGCATTTGCACGAAAACATGGCAACGCTCAACGTGCCCATGGGCCCAGACATGATGGCCAAACTCACCCGACTCTTCGATCCAGATGCGGTGTCGGGGCCCCGGTACAACACCAAAGCCCAGGCGGAAATCGACACCGAGAAATTCTGAAATATGTAGCTTCAAAGTCAATACAGAAAAGCGGTAGAGCCCTAAAGAATATATAAAAAAATAGGGCCCGAAGGCCCTGTTTGCATTTTATGGGATCTGACGCCAGGGTCAAATCGAGTCGATGAAGCTGCGCAGTTTGTCGCTGCGACTGGGGTGTTTGAGCTTGCGCACCGCCTTGCTTTCTATCTGGCGGATGCGTTCGCGTGTCACGTCGAATTGTTTGCCCACCTCTTCCAGCGTGTGGTCGGTGGACATTTCGATGCCGAAGCGCATGCGCAGCACTTTCGCTTCTCGCGGCGTGAGGCTGTCCAGAATTTCTTTCACCACTTCGCGCAGGCCCGCTTGCATGGCCGCTTCGATAGGCGCGGTGTTGGCGCTGTCTTCAATGAAGTCGCCCAGATGGCTGTCGTCGTCGTCGCCGATGGGGGTTTCCATGGAGATCGGCTCTTTGGCGATCTTCATGATCTTGCGGATCTTGTCTTCCGGGATTTCCATCTTCTCAGCCAACACGCTGGCATCGGGCTCGAAGCCGTGCTCCTGCAAATGCTGGCGGCTCAGGCGGTTCATCTTGTTGATGGTTTCGATCATGTGCACCGGGATGCGGATGGTGCGCGCCTGGTCCGCAATGCTGCGGGTGATGGCCTGGCGAATCCACCAGGTGGCGTAGGTCGAAAACTTGTAACCCCTGCGGTATTCGAATTTGTCCACCGCCTTCATCAGGCCGATATTGCCCTCCTGAATCAAGTCCAGGAACTGCAGGCCACGGTTGGTGTACTTTTTGGCAATGGAAATCACGAGGCGCAGGTTGGCCTCGATCATTTCCTTCTTCGCGCCGCGTGAGGTACGTTCGCCCTCGTTCATGCGTTTGTTGATGTCCTTCAGGTGCCCCAGAGGCACCACCACCGTGGTTTGCAGGTCGATCAGCTTTTGCTGAAGGTCTTGCACGGGTGGGATGTTGCGCTGCATCACCGTGCTCCAGGGCTTGCCTGCTGCCGCCTGCTTCACCACCCAATCCAGGTTGATCAGGTTGGCAGGAAAGTCGGCAATGAAGCGCTCCTGCGGCATGCCGCACTTGTCCACAATGATGCGGCGCAGCTCGCGTTCTTTTTTGCGCACATCGTCCACCTGGGTGCGCAGCATGTCGCACAGTTTTTCAATGCTCTTGGCCGTGAACCGGATGGTCATCAGTTGGTCGGTCAGGGCCTTCTGCGTTTTCAGGTAGTTGGGCGTGCCGTATCCTTCTTTGTCGTAGGTTTTCTTCAGCTTGTCGTGAAGGGCGCGCATGTTGTCGAAGCGGGACAGGGCTTCGCGCTTGAGCTCTTCCAGCTTTTTGGTCAGAGCTTTCGAGCCGCCTTTGCCATCGTCGTCGTCGGCTTCGTCGTATTCGTCGAAGTCTTCTTCGGCCACGTAATCGTCATTTTCGTTGGCGTCGGCAAAACCGTCGACCACGGTGGAAATCACGACCTTGCCTTCGCGGATCTCCTCGCCCATCTCCAGGATTTTGGCGATGGTCGCGGGCGACTCGGATATGGCCGCCATCATGTCGTTGAGGCCGCCTTCGATGCGTTTGGCAATCTCGATTTCCCCCTCTCGCGTTAACAGCTCCACAGTGCCCATTTCGCGCATGTACATGCGCACGGGGTCGGTGGTGCGGCCGAATTCGCTGTCCACGGTGGACAGGGCAGCCTCGGCTTCTTCTTCGGCTTCTTCTTCGGTGGCGGCCGTGGGGCCGGTGTTGTTCAGCAAGAGGGTTTCGGCGTCGGGCGTTTGCTCGTACACCGCCACGCCCATGTCATTGAGCAGGGCAACCACCACTTCCAGCGTTTCAGCCTCTACCAGCTTGTCGGGCAGGTGGTCGTTGATTTCGCCGTGGGTCAGATAGCCACGCGTTTTGCCCAGCTTGATCAGGGTTTTCAGGCGCAGGCGGCGCAGGGCCACTTCTTCTTCGGACAGGACGGTTTCGTCCAGGCCGAACTCCTTCATCAAGGCGCGTTCTTTCGCCTTGCTGATCTTCATGCGCAGGGGTTTGACCTTCTCTGCGGGTGCTGCTGCGGTGGCGGCTTCTGCCGGTTCGGCCGCCTCCGGCTCGCCTTCGAGATCGTCGTCAATGTCAGACAAATCGGCGTCGTCTAGGTCGGTGGCTTTGTCTTTTGCTTTGGGACCGCGCTTGGCACCCGTTTTGGCGGCTGCTTTGGGTGTCGCTGCTTTGGCGGGGCGCCCAGCCTTTTTCTTGGCGGTCGTGTCTTCGTCTGTGCTTTCCGCCACAGGTTGAACGGCAGTTGTCGCTGCTTTCTTTGCAGTCTTGACGGCTTTTTCGTCTGCTGGCTTGACCACGGCTACACGGCGCACCACAGGCGCGGCTTTGGCCGCCGGTTCAACCACAGGCTCAGCAACCGGCTCGGGAACAGTTGCCGTTTTGGCCAGTGCACGCACGGCTTTTTTCACGATGATGGTGGGGCCGGGCGCAGGTGTGGCAGGCTTTTTGGTGGGCATGAAGACCTCAAGGGTGGCGTAAACAGGACCGGCAGAACGTGGGGGCCATACCCTCGGTGACAAGGGGCAGGCCTGCAGAGCACAGGCAAATCACCTGACGCAGGCCGAACTGCGGCAGGCCGGACAAGCTGTGTGGGCGATCATTTGGTGTGCAGTCCTTGCGGGAAATGGCCTGGATCGAGGTCCGTCACCCATTGCAGGTGGTGGCCGTGGCCGGAGGTGCTGCTGTCGCGCTTGCCGAAAAACGTTGGATTATACCTTTGGAGGCTGCACCAATCGTTCCAGCTCCCGGCGGCGGGCTTGCAAGTCGCGGTAGGTTTGCAGGGCTTCGTGCTGACTTCCGGCCAGCGATATGGCTTGGGTTTCGCGCTGCTTCAGGTCTTCGATCAGCATGCGGTTGAGCATTTCACGCAGGTCGCGCTGGATGTCTGCCTCGGACTCTGTGTCGGATGCTCCTGATCCGTCCGCTGCCACTCCCAGTGACATTGCCTGTGTCACCAGTTGTGTCGCCAGTTCTGCGAAAGGCTGGTCCGCCAGGCCCTGTTGCAACACGGCCCAGGGTTGTGGCCCGTGTTCATGCCACTGGCCCTCCAGCCACGCAAACAAAGGCCCCAGGGGGACGGGTAGAACCGCCAGCAGGTGGTGGTCCTCGGGTGTGAGCCAGTCCCAGGCGGCAGGGTGACTCAGCAGGGTACGGGCCACCATGTCGATCCGCGAGGTGGGGGTGGCGCGCGGGCCGCGTGCCGTGGCATAGCCAGGGCCATTGAAACCTTTTCGCCCGCTGAAGCGACCGGTGCGTTCACCTTTCCAGTTGCCCTGCCTGGGGAATCGACTCTCGGTGGCATACCCATTGTTTGGCCAAGGCCTGTTGAGTGACTCAGGCGGCTCGCCATAGCCGGTGTCGGTGCCTCCCCACTCCTGGCCGCGGCCCGAGTGGGGTGTGCGAGAACCCTGGTGTGCAGAGGGCGTCTGCCAGAGGTCGGTCAGTTCGGTCACACCAAGGCCTATCTGTTGAGCCAGTTCGCCCAGCAATTGCCGTTTCAGAGCTCCGTCGGGCAAGGCCTGCCACAGGGGGCGGGCGTGGCTGGCCATCATGGCGCGGCCTTCCGCAGTGGCCAGATCGCAGCCCGCCGAGGCCGTTTCTTGCATGAAGCGGCTCAGCGGCATGGCGTCTTTCACGCACTGGGCGAAGGCTTCTTGCCCGTTGGCCCGAATGAAGCTGTCTGGGTCGTGTTCGGGAGGAAGAAACAGGAATTTGATGCTGCGCGTGTCCTGGGCAAAGGGCAGCGCGGCCACCATGGCTTTGCCCGCAGCACGGCGACCGGCCGCATCGCCGTCGAAGCTGAAAATGACCGCCTCAGTGAAGCGAAACAGCTTTTGTACATGTTCGGCTGTGCATGCCGTGCCCAAAGTGGCCACAGCGTTGGCAAAGCCGAGCTGGGCCAGGGCCACCACGTCCATATAGCCTTCGGTCACCAAGGCGTAGCCTTTGACGCGGATGGCGGTACGGCCCTCGAACAGGCCGTACAACTCCCGGCCTTTGCTGAACACCGGGGTCTCGGGACTGTTGAGGTATTTGGGCTCGCCCTTGTCCAGCACCCTCCCGCCAAAGCCGATGGTTTCGCCCTTGACGTTGCGGATGGGGAACATGATGCGGTCGCGAAAGCGGTCGTAGCGCTTGCCTTCCCGTGCGATGGTTGAGCTGGACTGGGCTTCCGGTTCGACTCCCTCGCTGGCAATCACCAGGCCGGACTCCACCAGCCTCGGATCGGCATAGTCGGGCATCAGGCTGGCCAGAGCGCGCCAACCTTCGGGCGCGTAACCCAGTCCAAAGTTCTTGGCAATTTCGCCCGAGAGGCCGCGCCCTTTCAGGTAGGCCACGGCGCGGGGAGTGGTTTTCAGTTGCTTCTGATAACCACGGGCGGCTTGCTCCAGTACCTCCGTGAGGGAAGCTTGCTGTTGGCGCTGCTGCTGCGCGCGGGCGCGGTCCTGGGGGCTCGCATCGTCCTCTGGCACTGGCAGCCCAACCTGCTGCGCCAATTCCTTCACTGCCTCGACGAAGCCCATCCCCGCGTGTTCCATCAGGAACGAAATGGCGTTGCCATTGGCCCCGCAACCGAAGCAGTGGTAGAACTGCTTGGTGGGGCTGACACTGAAAGAAGGAGATTTTTCGCCGTGGAAGGGACACAACCCCATGAAGTTGGCGCCACCCTTTTTGAGCTGCACGTAGCTGCCCACGACCTCCACCACGTCGGTGCGTGAGAGAAGCTCTTGGATAAATGTTTGCGGAATGCTCACGGCTCGATGGTGTTCGCCAAAAAATAGCTAACAAACCAATACCATCAAGCGGTAGAGGCAGAAAAAAGCTTTAAAAATCAGGTGGCAGCAAACACGCGGTTTTTGCCCGCGCGTTTGGCCAGGTACATGGCGTGGTCGGCGCGTTTGACTGCGTCGTCTGGTGTTTCATTGGCTTCCAGCAGCGCCACGCCTGCGCTGAAGGTGATCAGCAAGCGCTCGTTGTTTTGCAGGAAAAAGCGTTTGGTCAGCTCCCGCTGCAGGCGTTGTGTGGTCTCCACGGCGTGTTCAAGGCTGGTTTCCGGCAACAGGATCACGAATTCCTCGCCGCCATAGCGAGCCATAGTGTCCTGAGGGCGCATGCAGGTGCGAGCCACTGCCACGAGGTGAGACAGCGCGGCATCGCCGGTTTTGTGTCCGTGCGTGTCGTTGAGCACTTTGAAGTTGTCAATGTCCAGCATGGCCAGGCACAGTTGGCTGCCTTTGCGTCGGGCCATCTGGATTTCGCGGGCAAATGCCTCATCCAGACCACGCCGGTTCAAGGCCCCGGTGAGTGGGTCGAGGCGTGCCTGCACACTGGCTTTGTCCAACTCACCCTGGAGCTTGATGATTTCTTCTTCCGCCTGCATGGCGCGTTCGCGAATGCTGGTCAACTCACTGCCCACCTGACGGGCGCTTTCTTCCATGTTGCGGGTGGCTAACAGCACGGTCTGCAACGCGGGGCCAATTTCTTCCAGCGCCTGGGCGTGTTCCACTACTTTGGCAAAGTCATCCACCTCGTTGCGGAACTGACCGGTAGTTGCGGTCATTTGCGAGAGGCGCTCAATGAACGTGGCCAGCATGATCTTGACCTGGGCCTGCGCTTCTATCGAACGCGCTTTGGCATCGGTCTGCTTGGCAATCACATCGAGGAGTTTGCGTTTGACGTCGTCCAGGCGCTTGAGGTTGAGCGGCGGTGTGGCTGCTTCCATGAGCACCTGAACCTGTCCGACCAGCCAACGGTCTTCAATGCCCAAGGCCGAAATGTTCTCGAACATCAGGCTGAGCAAATGCAACAGGGTGCTTCTGATGGCTCCTTGCTCCTCGCCCACAAACGACAGCTTCAGGTTGAAGTTGGAGAGCGCTGTTTTGGCTGCAGCCATGTCAATGGAGGGGTTGCGCAGCAGGGCAATGAGCTCATGCACCTGCCTGGTGAAGCGCTCGTCGTCCGTGCCCAGTGCGGGAGCGACATGTTCCATCAAGCGAGCCACCTGTTCGCGCACTTCGACGTTCAGCTTGTCCGCCGGTCGGCCTGCTTGCTCACCGTGGGTGTCGACTTTGGAGACGTAATCGAGCAAGCTGTTCCGGAAGGCCGCCCAGTTGTGCTTCGCGATGGCGCTCTCCACCGATGCCACAGCTTTGGCCAGGCCTGCCTCATGGGCTGGAAGTGACAGCACCACCTTGCGCAACGCGTCCTCGGGGAACGGGATGTCGGTGGACTTGGTGCCCGCTATTTCGTGGTACGCCGCCTCGTAGTTCGCGGGCGAGGGCTGCTGTTTGCGATCAGCTATGAGCTTGAACGCATCGCGGGCAATTTCGGCCGGTTTTCTGTCGGACATGTGGGGCGCGTCAGGTGGCAAGGTCGGTTAAGAGATGCATTCCGGTGTGAAGCTTCTCAACCCGACATTGTGGACGCATTTCGTGACATTTTTGGCTTGCCAACTCTTGCACGTGGTGCCCGGTGTGTGGAAATTCAGACGGATTCAGCGAGGTGCGAGCCGGATGGCACCGTCCAGCCGGATGACCTCGCCGTTGAGCATGTCGTTTTCCAGAATGTGCCTCACCAGCTTGGAATAGTCCGTGGGGGTGCCCAGTCGGCTGGGGAAGGGCACACCTGCAGCCAGAGCATCCTGCACCTCTTGCGGCATTCCAAACAACATGGGAGTGCCAAAAATGCCGGGTGCGATGGTCATGTTGCGGATGCCGTTGCGGGCCAGATCGCGTGCAATGGGCAGGGTCATGCCCACCACGCCACCCTTGGATGCTGCGTATGCGGCTTGGCCAATCTGGCCGTCGTAGGCTGCGACGCTGGCCGTGGAGATGAGCACGCCACGTTCGCCGGTGGCTTCGGGCTCGTTTTTGCACATCGCATCGGCGGCGAGGCGGATCATGTTAAAGCTGCCCACCAGGTTGACCATGATGGTTTTGCTGAATGCACCCAGGCCATGTGGGCCGTTTTTGCCCACGGTCTTCTCGGCGGGTGCAATGCCGGCGCAGTTCACTAGGCCAACCAGTTTGCCCATGGAAACCGCTTGGGCCACCACGGCTTGGCCGTCGGCTTCGCTGGACACGTCGCATTTCACAAATGCGCCACCGATGTCGGCAGTCACCGCAGCGCCCTTGTCGGCCTGCATGTCGGCCACTACCACCTTGCCGCCTTGAGCGGCCAGCATGCGCGCCGTGCCTTCACCCAGCCCTGAGGCGCCACCCGTGACGATGAATACTCTGCCTGCAATTTCCATGGATGCCTCCGGTTGACGTTGACGTAAACGTCAATTATGCACCGGGAGGCATCGCCCTGATGGCGCTCATTTGAAGCCGACACGGTCCAGCATTTGCTGAATTTTGGTCATGTTTTGCGCCACCACGCCCAAGGGGATATTTTCGGCTTTGAACTGGTCTCCGCCCATGGATTTGAGTGCAGGATTGTCTACTTTCACACCTTTGGCCGCTGGAAACTCATGGTTTCCGTTGGCGAAATAGCCTTGCGCAAACGGGCTTGCCAAGTACTCCATGAATTGGATGGCGTTGTCGCGGTGTTTGGCGTGTTTGGCCACCGCCGCGCCCGCCACGTTGACGTGGGTGCCGGATGTGCCTTGGTTGGGAAACACCACCCGCACTTTTTCCATGGCTTCGCGCTCTTCGGCCTTGGATGACTTGATCAATCTGGCAGCGTAGTAGGTGTTGGTGACGGCCACGCCGCATTCACCTGAGGCCACGGCTTTGATCTGGTCCGTGTCGCCGCCCTTCGGGGCGCGGGCCATGTTGGCCACCATGCCTTTGAGCCAAGCCTCCCCTTTTTCATCGCCCAGGCGCTCCACGACGGTGGCAAAAAGGGACAGGTTGTAGGGATGAGATCCGCTTCGGATGCACAGCAGGCCCTTCAGTTTGGGGTCGGCGAGTTGCTCGTAGGTGGCAACGTCGGCGGCCTTTACCCGCAACGGGTCGTACACCACAATTCGGGCACGTGTAGAGAATCCGGTCCATGTCACACCGGCGGCCGTTGGTGTGGCGCGCAGATGGCCGGGGATGGCGTCGTCCAGCACTTTGGACTTGATGGGCTGAAACAGCCCCTGACTGTCGGCCAGTGCCATGCGCGCGGCGTCGACCAGCAAAATCACATCGGCTGGTGAAGCTGAGCCCTCCGCCTTCAGGCGAGCCAGAATGCCTGCATCGTCGGCATCCACGCGGTTGATCTTGATGCTGGTGGCCTTGGTGAACTGGTCGTACATCGCGTCGTCGGTCTGGTAGTGCCGTGCGGAGTAAAGGTTTAAAACCTTTTCCTGCGCTTGAGCAGACAGCACACACGCTGTTGCGGTGATCAGTGCAATTGCGGCGGTGGCAATGGGGCGAAATGGGTGTTTCATGTCAGATGCGGGGTGTCAAACATTCTTCAGAGCATTCAACTGCGTATTGTGTTGAGTGGCTTGTACAAAATCTTATCACAAATGCGAATAATTCCTATTGGTATAAAGGCGTGCGATTGTGACCCGGTGCGGCGCCTGTGGTTGGCAACAGCCGTGGCGGCGTTGAGCGGGTGTGCTGTGCGGGGCTTGGACACTGCGCCTGCCCCACCGCCTGCGGAGCCACCATTGGCTCCCTCCATTGCCATGCGACCACCTCGCTTGGGGTTGGCACTGGGTGGTGGTGCTGCCCGTGGATTCGCGCACGTCGGGGTGATTGCAGTTCTGGAGCAGCAGGGTTTGCGTCCCGACTTGGTGGTGGGAACATCGGCGGGCAGCCTGGTGGCCGCGCTGTACGCCAGTGGCAAAACCGCCGCCGAGCTGGAGACTGCGGCCCTGGCCATGGAGGAAACCACCCTCACCGACTGGACGTTGCCGTTTGCCAACCGGGGCATGCTGCGCGGCACGGCCTTGGCCAAATACGTGAACACCCAGGTTCAGGGCCGCACCATCGAGCGCATGGCTCTGCCGCTGGGCATCGTGGCCACCGATCTGGCCAATGGCGAAGGTGTGTTGTTCCGCCGCGGAGACACGGGCACGGCGGTGCGCGCATCCAGCGCCGTGCCGGGTGTGTTCCAGCCCGTGGAAATAGCCGGGCGGGAATATGTGGACGGTGGACTGGTGGCACCCGTGCCTGTGAGATACGCCCAACAGATGGGCGCAGAACTGGTGGTGGCTGTGGACATTTCCAGCGCACCCGATGGCAATGCGGCCACCGACACTTTCAAGGTCTTGCTGCAAACCTTTGCCATCATGGGCCAGACCATCAACCGGCACGAACTGGCCAGCGCCCAAGTGGTGGTGCGGCCTGCCCTGAAAGGCGTTGGCAGCGCTGCGTTTGGCGAGCGCCAGCGCTCCATTGCCGCAGGCCGCGATGCCATGCTGGCAGCCATGCCTGCGCTGCGCCAGCAACTGGCCCTGCGGGCCGTGCGGGTCACGCGCTGACGCAGCTGCGCCGTTTAGACAAAAAAAGGCACTGTCGCAAGACAGGGCCTCAAGGGGTCCGTGAAACTGAATTTCTGGAAGGACCCGAGGAGACAACCGGGAGAAACCCCTGATCAGCCGCGCTTTTTGGCAGTGGCTGTCGTGGTTTTCGCAGCGTTCACAGCAGAAGCTGCAACGGTGTTGAAGTTGGCTTCAGCCATTTCGGTGGCTTGCTTGACGGCCTTTTGCACGGATTCCATGGCGTTGGAAGCGGCGCTCACGGCGCTCTTCATCACGGCCACAGCGGTTTCAGAACCGGCAGGTGCGTTTTTGGCGGCGTTGTCGACCACAGCCATGAATTTGGACTGTGCGTCGGCAGCTTGGGCTTCAGCAGCCTTGGTGAACTCGGCACCAGCGCCTGAGGCGATGTCATACAGGTGACGGCTGTAAGCAGCGGTCTTCTCAGCCAGGGGCTGCATCAGGCCAGCTTGCAGGGCCAACAGTTCTTGGGCGTCTTTCACGCTCAGAACGGCTTGCGTGTGGTTGGCGGACTCTGCCAGGGCGGCTTTGGTGGCTTGAACGTTCAGTTCAACCAGCTTTTCCACACCTTCGAAGGCTTTTTGGGTCAGGCCAAACAGGGTTTCGATGTTTGCTTTTTGTGCGGCAACAACTTGGTCAGCGGTCAACATATAGATACTCCAATAAATAAAAAGAGGAAAAAATTCAGTCGAGGGCTGCGGGTCAACGGTGGGGCCTCAAGTGCCCTTTCGTTTTTGCTGCACTGCAACATGGATGCAAGTATAGGCCAATTGAACCAGTCTGCAAGCATTTTTTGTTGCGCTGCAGCAAATTAGTCACAGTCCCCTAAAAACACGGCTGACCCGCGTTCTTTCACACCGTTGCAGCAGTGATGTGTTGCGCTTTGGCAGGTCTTACATGCACGCTTTTTACGCAGATCACTTTGTATTGCCACTCCCTGCAGGTCACCGGTTTCCGATGCAGAAGTACGCCATGCTGCGCGACCGCATCTTGGCGGAGTTGCCCGGTGTTGTGTTGCGCCAGGCACCCCCGGCCACCGAGGGCGAATTGGCCCTGGACATCGACGCTGTGCTGAATGGAAGCCTCAGCGACGCAGCGCAGCGCGAAATCGGGTTTCCCTGGAGCCCCGGCATGGCCGAGCGGGCGCGCCGATCAGTGGGGGCCACGGTGGCCGCCAGCCGCTGTGCACTGGCGGGGGAGGGTGTGGCCGCCAACCTGGCTGGCGGCACCCACCACGCTTATGCCCACAAAGGCAGCGGGTTTTGTGTGTTCAACGATGTGGCGGTGGCTGCGCGGTTGATGCAGGCCGAGGCCGCACGCGCCGCCGCACAGAGCGGCGTATCGCGAAAACCCCTGCAAGTGGCTGTGGTGGACCTGGATGTGCATCAAGGCAACGGTACGGCCCACATTTGCCAGCGAGACCCATCGGTGTTCACCTTGTCGTTGCATGGGGAAAAGAATTTTCCGTTCCGCAAGGAGCCCAGTGATCTCGATGTGGAGTTGCCAGACGGCTGCACCGACGGGCCCTACCTGGAAGCCTTGACCGTGGCTCTTGACACCCTGGACCAGCGCTTCGAGCCTGACTTTGTGATGTACCTGGCCGGGGCAGATGTGTTTGAGGGCGACCGCTTGGGCCGCCTCAAGCTCACCGCCGATGGCATGGAGGCCCGTGACCGCCAGGTGTTCGACTGGGCCTGGCAGCGCCGCCTGCCAATGGTGTTTGCCATGGCTGGGGGTTATGGCCACCGCATTGAAGACACGGTGGCGGTGCAACTCAACACGTACCGGGTGGCCCGCACATATGCAGACCGTTGGCGGGCGTTCACGCACAGCGTTGATCAGTGAACGAATGCCCTGGCCCGCCAAGGGTGTCTCGCGCTGGTCTGTGTCTGACGATGGGCGCTGGCAGAATGCGCCGCCATGTCTGAACAAGCCCCCACATCAGCCAAGCTGGGCCCCGACGCGCGGGCCAGCTACCGTGCGTTGCGGCCCATCACCACCCGCTGGATGGACAACGACGTGTACGGCCACGTGAACAACGTCGTGTACTGAACGCCCACCTGATTGAGCACGGCGCGCTGGACATTCACCACGGCGAGGTCATTGGCCTGGTGGTGGAAACCCAGTGCAACTACTTTGCACCACTGGCTTTCCCGCAAACGATCCACGCAGGCATCCGCGTGGCGCGCTTGGGCAGCAGCAGCGTGCGCTATGAAGTGGGGCTTTTTGCCGAAGGTGCAGACACCTGTGCCGCCCGTGGCCACTTCGTGCATGTGTATGTGGACCGCACCACCCGCCGCCCGGTGCCATTGCCCATTGCCCTGAAAACCGTTCTGGAGACCCTCACATGACCACCCCCACCCCCGAAACCACCGCTGTGGCAACCGCAGCAGTCGATGCCGCCATCACCAGTCGCATGTCGACCCGCGCCTTCACGCAACAGCCCGTGCCGCGCGAGACGTTGACCGACATCCTGCAAGTTGCCAGCCGGGCTCCCTCGGGCACCAACACCCAGCCCTGGAAGGTGTACGTGCTGCAAGGTGCCAGCCGTGACGACCTGGTGGCCAAGGTGGTGGAGGTGCACGACGCCATGCGCGCCAACCCTGCCCTGGCGGCCGAGTACCGCGAGGAATACGACTACTACCCCGAAAAATGGGTCAGCCCCTACATTGACCGCCGCCGCGAAAACGGTTGGAGCCTGTACGGCCTGCTCGGCATTGGCAAGGCAGACAAAGACCGCATGCACGAACAGCAACAGCGCAATTTCCGCTTCTTCGACGCCCCCGTGGGCCTGATGTTCACGGTAGACAAGGTGATGGGCCGGGGCTCGCTGGTGGACTACGGCATGTTCATGCAAAACATCATGGTGGCAGCCCGCGCGCGCGGCCTGCACACCTGCCCGCAGGCAGCTTGGAACGGGTTTGCGAAAATCGTTCTGCCCCACATCGGCGCTGGTCCCGACGAGATGCTGGTGTGTGGCATGTCGCTGGGCTACGCCGACGAGACCGACAAGGTCAACACCCTGCACACGCCCCGCCAAACCGTGGCTGAATTCACCACCTGGCTGGCCTGAAAAGGCCTGCTGGTAGATTCATCATCAGTAGCTGTAAACCCAATACCATCAAGCGGTAGAGGCGTATTTCATTTATCAAAAGGAATTTCCATGAGCATGATCACCACCCCATCTGGCCTGCAATACGAAGACACCGTGGTGGGCCAGGGCGCTGTCGCCGAAAAAGGCCAGCATGTGCAAGTGCACTACACCGGCTGGTTGTTCAACGATGGCCAGCAGGGCAACAAGTTCGACTCGAGCAAAGACCGTGGCCAGCCGTTTGAATTCCCGTTGGGCGCCGGTCACGTCATCAAGGGTTGGGACGAAGGCGTGCAAGGCATGGCCGTGGGTGGTACCCGTCGCCTGGTCATTCCTGCTGCGCTGGGTTACGGCGCACGCGGTGCGGGCGGCGTGATTCCGTCCAACGCCACCCTGCTGTTTGAAGTTGAGTTGCTGGGCGTTTAAGCGCCAGCCATTCCCTCGCGCCTGTGCCCGCAGGTTCGGCTTTCCGTTGCCTCCTACGCTGATGTCATGAACACACCTGCCAAACCCCCCATCCTGGTGGCGCGCCGCGTTTTCCCTGAAACGCTGGCGCGCCTGAGCGAGCACTTTGATGTGGAGTCCAACGACACCGACGGTGTGTGGTCGCAGGACGAACTCGTCCAGCGCCTGCAAGGCAAGGTGGGGGCACTCACCACTGGCAGTGAGCGCATCGGCCCAGAACTGCTGGCTGCTTGCCCTGGCCTGAAAGTGGTGGCCAACATCGCTGTGGGCTACAACAACTTCGACGTACCTGCGCTGACGGCGCAGGGCGTGCTCGCCACCAACACGCCCGACGTGCTGACCGAAACCACGGCAGATTTTGGCTTTGCGCTGGTGCTGGCCACCGCCCGCCGCGTGGCCGAGAGTGAGCATTACCTGCGTGCAGGGCTGTGGAAGCAGTGGGCGCTCGACATGTTTGCCGGGGCCGAGGTGCATGGCACCACCCTGGGCATTCTGGGCATGGGCCGGATTGGCCAGGGCGTGGCACGCCGAGGTGCACACGGATTTGGCATGAAGGTGATCTATCACAACCGCTCGCGGCTCGATGCCGCGACCGAAGCAGCCTGCGGAGCCACCTATGTCAGCAAGGCGGAGCTGCTGGCCAAGGCCGACCACCTGGTGCTGGTGGTGCCGTACAGCGCTGCGTCGCACCACGCCATCGGCGCGGCCGAGCTGGCGCAAATGAAGCCCACCGCCACGCTGGTGAACATCGCTCGGGGCGGCATCGTGGACGACGCAGCCTTGGCCCAAGCCCTCAAAAACCGCCAGATTGCCGCCGCTGGGCTGGACGTGTTTGAAGGCGAACCCAGTGTGCACCCTGATCTGCTCACCGTGCCCAATGTGGTGCTGACGCCTCACATCGCCAGCGCCACGCTCAAAACCCGCCGTGCCATGGCCGACTTGGCGGCCGACAACGTCATTGCCTTCCTCACGCAGGGCAGGGCGCTCACCCCGATCAATCCCGAGGTGCTGGGCGCGGCTGCCGGATGAGTGCCGAGCTGCAACTCTGGCTGGTGTTTGCTTTCTCCGGCCTGGCCGCCGTGCTGGCCCTGCTGGTGTGGCTGCGCAAACCCAGCGGCCCCAGTGCAGAGGAGTGGCAGGCTGCACAACAGCAGCAATCCCAGCTTCAGGCCCAGCAATTAAAGCAAGTGTTGGAACGCCTGGACCGCTTGGAGCGCGACATGCGCCAGGACGTGGTCGAAGGCACCCGTGGCGGGCGGCAGGATGTCATGCAAACCCTGGCCACCTTTGGCGAGACCCTCAGTCGCCAAAGCGCCGAGGCCACCCGCACCCAGCAGGCGCTGATCGAGCAGTTGCGAACCTCACTCACCGACACCCTCAACGCCCAACTGCTGGCCCAAACCCAGCAAACCCAGGAAACCACCCGCACGCAAAACGCCCAGCTTGATGCTTTTGCCCAGCAACTGGCCCAGTTGCGCGGGGCTTTGAGTGAAACCCTCACCGGCCAGCTGCAGGCTCTGAACGAATCGAATGCCCGCCGCATGGGCGAGGTGCGCGCCACGCTGGAGGCGCAGTTGGCCCAATTGCAGGCCAGCAACGCCACCAAGCTCGACGAAATGCGCGCCACCGTGGACGAAAAGCTGTAAACCACGCTCGAAACCCGGCTGGGCCAGAGCTTCAAGCAGGTGGCTGACCGGCTGGAGCAGGTGCACAAGGGGCTTGGTGAAATGCAAACGTTGGCCCAGGGCGTGGGCGATTTGAAGCACCTGCTCACCAACGTCAAAACCCGGGGCATGTTTGGCGAGGCACAACTGGCTGCCCTGCTGGAGCAGGTGTTCGCCCCCGACCAATACGCAACACAGGTGGTCACCCGCCCTGGCAGCAAAAACGTGGTGGACTTCGCCATCCGTCTGCCGGGTCGGGGCGACGACGGAGCACCCTGCTGGCTGCCCATCGATGCCAAGTTTCCCAATGAAGACTACGAGCGCCTTCTGGACGCCCAGTTGCGCGCGGATGCGCCAGCGGCAGACGCGGCAGGCAAAGCGCTGGAAAACCGCATCCGGCTGGAGGCCAAAAGCATGGCCGATAAGTATCTGGAGCCGCCGCACACCACCGACTTCGCCATTCTGTTTTTGCCCACCGAAGGGCTTTACGCCGAGGTGCTGCGCCGCCCTGGCCTGATGGAGGCACTGCAGCGCGACATGCGCGTCACGCTGGCCGGGCCCACCACGCTGATGGCCATGCTCAATTCGCTGCAAATGGGCTTCAGAACCCTGGCGCTGGAAAAACGCAGCAGCGAGGTGTGGCAGGTGCTGGGCGCCGTCAAAACCGAGTTCACCAAGTTCGGTGACGTGCTGGCCAAGGTCAAAAGCCAAACACAAACCGTGCTCAACACGCTGGACAGCGCTGAAACCCGCAGCCGCGCGATGGGCCGCGCGCTCAAAACCGTCGAGGCACTGCCCACGGACCAGGCCGCCGCCTTGTTGCCATTCGACTCCACCGAACAAGGGGACTCTTGAGGCCCACCCTGCGTGCCGAGCTGGCGCGGCTGATTGCGGGCCAGGTGTGTTTGCACGCCTGCATGACCGGGCTGCGCATGGCCGCACCGTTGATGGCTTTGCGGTCCGGGCACAGCCCCCTGGCTGTGGGCGCGCTGCTGGCATTGTTTGCGTTGGCCCAGGTGTTTCTGGCATTGCCTGCGGGGCGCTTTGCCGACCGTCACGGCCTGAAAAAGCCGCTGAAGCACGCTGTGCAACTGGCCACGCTGGGTGCTGCGCTGGCTGTGGCGTGGCCGGTGTTCGGGGTGCTGTGTGTGTCGGCCCTGGTGTGTGGTGCGGCCACCGGGCTGGCGATGATTGCGCTGCAGCGCCATGTGGGGTTGTTAGCCTCTGACGCCACGCAGCTCAAACAGGTGTTCAGCTGGATGGCCATTGGCCCATCGTTGTCCAACTTCATCGGCCCTTTTCTGGCTGGGCTGTTGATCGATGCTCACGGCTTCAGGGCTGCCTACCTCCTGCTGGCCTTTCTACCCTTGTTGGCGTGGCTGGCCGTGCGAGGGGCCACGGAACACGAGCCCAGGGCGCAGACACACAGCGAACCAAGTGGTTCGTCTTGGAATTTGCTTCGCCAGCCCGGCTTTCGCCGCCTCATGCTGGTCAACTGGCTGTTGTCGTCATGTTGGGATGTGCACACCTTCATGGTGCCGGTGATCGGCCATGAGCGGGGGCTGAGCGCCACGGCCATCGGCGCCATCCTTGGCTCCTTTGCCCTGGCTGCCACAGCCATCCGGGTGCTGATGCCGTGGCTTGCATCGCGCTTGCGCGAGCCGGTGGTGATTGGCAGTGCCATGGTGTGCACCGCTGCGCTGTTTGGCCTTTACCCCTTGGCCCAGACCGCCTGGGCCATGGCATCACTTTCGGTCTTGCTGGGCCTGGCCTTGGGGTCGGTGCAACCCATGATCATGAGCACCCTGCACCAGATCACGCCGGTCCACCGACATGGCGAGGCGCTGGCCCTGCGCGCCATGGCCATCAATGCATCGAGCGTGCTCATGCCCATCCTGTTCGGATCGTTGGGTGCCCTGGTGGGCGTCGGGGCCGTCTTTTGGGTGGTGGGTGGCGTCGTGGGTTTGGGCTCGCGGTTGATGTGGATTTCTCCGCCCACACGGGCGGGTTGAACAGGCGGCTTGCTAGACTGCGGCGCAAATGAAAGACGCTCCATGTTGCTGCTGATGGTCTTGCTGCCCCTGCTGGTGGGCACCGGGCTGTCCCTGTGGTTGGGTTCGCGCTCGCGGGCCTTGACGGCGGTGGGGGCTTTTTCCGTGACCGCTGGCAGCCTGTTGCTGCTGCTGGCCGAGGCTCCCGCCGTGCTGGCCGGTCAAGCGGTGCTGCAGACCTGGTCGTGGGTGCCTGAGCTGGGGTTGATGCTGTCGTTCAGGCTGGACGGTTTGTCGCTGTTGTTTGCCGGGCTCATTACGTGCATTGGTTTGCTGATCGTGGTGTACGCGCATTTCTACCTGAGCCCCACTGACTCGGTGGGCAAGTTTTACAGCCAGATGATGCTGTTCATGGCGGCCATGCTGGGGGTGGTTCTGTCGGACAACCTGTTGCTGCTCATCGTGTTTTGGGAGCTGACCAGCGTTTCTTCGTTTTTGCTGGTGGGCTACTGGGGGCACAGGCCTGATGCGCGCGCCGGCGCCCGCCAGGCCTTGGCTGTGACAGGGGGGGGCGGGCTGGCCATGCTGGCAGGCTTTGTCTTGCTGGGGCAGATCGCGGGAACCTACGAAATCAGTGCTATGGCGTCGCGTGCGGCAGACATTCAGGCGCACCCTCACTTCGTGCCTGCGCTGGTGCTGATACTGATCGGCGCGTTCACCAAGAGCGCGCAGTTTCCATTCCATTTCTGGTTGCCCGACGCCATGGCCGCGCCCACGCCGGTGTCGGCCTATCTGCATTCGGCCACCATGGTCAAGGCCGGGGTGTTTTTGCTGATGCGCCTGACCCCGGTGCTGGCTGGCTCGGGCTGGTTTGAGCTGGCCGTGACGGCTGTCGGGCTGGTGACCGTGCTGTTTGCGGCCTTCATCGCACTGTTCAAGCATGACTTGAAAGGGCTTCTGGCTTACTCCACCGTCAGCCACCTCGGGCTCATCACCTTCCTGGTGGGACTGGGCTCCCCGTTGGCTGCCGTGGCCGCCGTATTCCACGTGCTGAACCATGCCACTTTCAAAGCCGCTCTGTTCATGGTCGCGGGCATTGTGGACCACGAGACCCATTCCCGTGACATGCGCCAGCTGGGGGGGCTGTGGCGCTTCATGCCGTGGACGGCCACGCTGTCCATGGTGGCAGCTGCGTCCATGGCCGGTGTGCCACTGACCAACGGGTTTTTGTCCAAGGAAATGGCATTCACCGAGGCTGTGAATGGCACATCAGGTGTCTGGGCGTGGGCGGTACCCATTGCCGTGACGCTGGCTGGCGTGTTCAGCGTGGCGTATTCGCTGCGGCTGGTGCACGACACGTATTTCAATGGCACGTTGGGCGACGTGCCCAACCCTCACCCCCACGAGCCACCGCTGGGCATGAAAGCACCTGTGGTGCTGCTGGCCGTGGTGTGTGTGGTGGTCGGTCTGTTCCCTTCGATGGTGGCGGGCCCGTTGGTGCACGCTGCTGCCACCGCCATGGCAGGCAAAGCCTTGCCCGAGTACCACCTGGCCTTGTGGCACGGCTTCAACCTGCCGCTGCTGATGAGCGCTGTGGCGCTGGCTGGCGGGGTTGCCTTGTACCTGTTGCTGGCGCATGCCCGCCGGTTGCACGGGATCCTGTCGGAAGACTGGTTTGGCCCTGTCACGGGCCGTGCGTTGTTCGAGCGCGGCATCGACGGTTTGTTTGCGTTGTCAGCCCGTATCAGCACCCGGCTCGAAAACGGCTCGTTGCAGCGGTATCTGGCGTGGCTGATTGCCTCGGCCATAGTCGTGGCGGCGTGGCCCCTGTGGGGGTCTGGCCTGGGCACCGGTTCCCGGCCGACGCTGCCTGTCACACCCCTGGCGCTGGTGGTGTGGGTGGTATTGCTGGCCACGTGTGGGGCACTGGTGGTGATGCACCGCCAGCGGCTGGTGTCTGTGGTGCTGGTCGGGTTGGTGGGCCTGGTCACCTCGCTGGTGTTCGTGGGTTTTTCCGCGCCCGATCTGGCACTCACGCAGCTATCGGTCGAGGTGGTGTCCACCGCGCTGCTCCTCATGGGGCTGGCACTGCTACCAGCGCAGTCCCCCAAAGAATCTACGTGGACCCGCCAGGCGCGAGATGCGGGTCTTGCGCTGGCAGGCGGGGCGGGTGTGGCTTGGTTCGCGTGGCTGGTGCTCACCCGCCCTCAGGATTCCATCGCCTGGTACTTCCTGGACAACGCCGTGCCCAAGGGCGGTGGTACCAACGTGGTCAACGTGATCCTGGTGGACTTCAGGGGTTATGACACCTTTGGCGAAATCACCGTGCTGGCCATTGCCGCCATCGGTGTATATGCGCTGATGGAGGGCATGCGCACCCGTCGCCCGGCCGCAGACAGCGCAGGACGCGCCTGGACGTTTGCCCGCCAGCCGCTGCTGTTGCGGGTGGCCGCAAGCGTGGTGCTGCCGCTGGCGCTGGTGTTCACGGTGTACATCTTCATGCGCGGGCACGGCCTGCCTGGCGGTGGCTTCATTGCGGGGCTCATCACGGCTGTGGCGCTGGTGTTGCAATTCATGGCGTTGGGTCAAGCCCAGGCAGAGTGGTGGTTGCGCGCCCAGAGCGGCCAGCGTTTCGTGCGCTGGCTGGGCAGTGGGCTGGCCGTGGCTGGGTTGACCGGGGTGGGGGCGTTTGTATGGGGTCGGCCGTTTCTGACGAGTGCGTTTGGCCACCCCCATGTGCCCCTGCTGGGCGAACTGCCGCTGGCATCCGCTGCGTTGTTTGACCTCGGTGTGTACCTGACCGTGGTGGGCTCGACGCTGCTCACCTTGTCCGTACTGGGCTCGGTGAGCCAAGGCACCGCAGCGGCGCCCAACGCGTCGAACAATCAAGGGGCAACAGCATGAGCATGGAACTGTTGCTGGCCACCGGTCTGGGCTTGGTCACAGCCACGGGTCTTTATCTGATGCTGCGTGGGCGCACGTTCACGGTGGTGCTGGGTTTGTCGTTGCTGGGTTACGCCGTCAACGTGTTCATTTTCGCGATGGGCAGGCTGTGGAGCAACGCTGCGCCCATCCTGACCAGCCAAGGGCCAGTGGCAGACCCTTTGCCCCCGGCGCTGGTGCTGACGGCCATCGTGATCGGTTTTGCCACCACCGGCTTCCTCATCGAACTGGCTTTGCGCAGCCACCACGAAGCCGGCAGTGACCATGTGGATGGCCATGAGCCCGGCCCTGCTGGTGGCGCACAGCCCCGCGCCACTGACGAGGGGCCTGTGTGATGGAAGCGCTGTACGGCTTCTGGCTTCAGCACGCTCCTGCCTTCGTTCACGGCCGTGGTGTTGCTGTTGCTGGGCGAAAGCTCGGGCTCCGCAGGGCAGGGGGGCTCGCGCCTTGACACCCGCTTGCGATGGCGTCGGGCCGTGGCGTTGGGCTCGGCTGCGGTGGGCACTGCCATGGCGGTGGGCCTGGTGTCGGTTGCGGCGCAGGGGGACCTGCTCGTCTATCGCCTGGGCGAGTGGCCAGCGCCTTTTGGTATCGTTTTGGTGCTTGACCGCTTGTCTGCATTGATGGTGTTGCTCACTTATTTGGTAGCATTGCCGGTGTTGTGGTATGCCATGGGCGGGTGGGATACGCGGGGGCGCTATTTCCATGTGCTGTTCCAGTTCCAACTGATGGGGCTGTGCGGTGCGTTCCTGACAGGTGACCTGTTCAACCTGTTTGTGTTTTTCGAGGTGCTGCTGATCGCTTCTTACGTGCTGCTGCTGCACGGTCAGGGGCGCGAGCGGTTCCGCATGGGTGTTCACTATGTGGTGCTGAACCTGGCAGCATCGGCCTTGTTCCTGATGGGCTTGTCGCTGCTCTATGCCGCTACGGGTACCCTGAACATGACCGACATGGCGCTGCGCGTGGCCGCTCTCACGGGCGACGGCGCGGTGCTGGCGCGTTCTGGCGCCTTGCTTTTGCTGGTGGTGTTTGGGCTGAAGGCTGCGCTCGTGCCCCTGCATGCCTGGCTGCCGGGTGCCTACGCGGCGGCCAGTGCACCGGTGGCTGCGCTCTTTGCCTTGATGACCAAGGTGGGGGTCTACAGCATCGTGCGTGTGCACTGGGGCATTTTTGGCGTTGGCGCAGGCGAAGCCGCGTTGGTGGCACAAGACTGGTTGCTGCCCCTGGCGCTGACCACCAGCGTGCTGGGAGTGATGGGTGCGTTGGCCGCCCACAGCCTTGGGCGCATGGTGGCGTACCTCACGGTGTCGTCGGTGGGCACTGTGCTGGCCACGGTCGGCCTGTTCACACCTGCCAGCCTGGCCGCTGCCTTGTATTACATGGTGCACAGCACGGTGGTGATTGCCGCGCTGTTTTTGCTGACCGAACTGTTGGCCGCCCAACGCGGTGCAGCGCAGGACAAGCTGCGCCCGGCCATGGCGGTGCACGAGCCCGTGTTGCTGGGGTTGATGCTCATTTTCGGCGCCGCATCGGCCGCCGGATTGCCGCCGCTGCCGGGGTTTCTGGGCAAACTCATGGTGCTGGAGTCAGCCTCAGGCGTGGCTGCTCAACCGTGGGTATGGACGGTGGTGTTGGCCGTCGGCTTTGCGTCCATCGTGGGTCTGGCGCGTGCCGGTGTGGTGGTGTTCTGGCACATCAAGCCCAATGCCAACGAGGCTGAGCCGGGGGCCGGTGCCAGTGTCAAACTGCTGTCGGCGGTGTGGGCGCTCATGGCGCTGACGCTGGCCATGGCCGTGTGGGCTTCGCCCCTGGTGCGGTATTCCCAGGCCGCTGCGCTCCAATTGGCCGACACCGCTGCCTATGCCCGTGCCGTGCTGGGTCTGCCTGCTGGCGCCCCGTCCAACAGCACGCGCCCCTACGATGGGGTGCTTCGCCCAGCCCCCGCCACAGACGTGAAGGCCCAGCCATGAAGCAGCCCTCGCCATTGACTGATCGCCACGCTGGCCTGCCGGTGAAGCCGGCTTCGGGTTGGTGGTCGCGGCCGGGCCTGTCGTTGTTGCTGGGCCTGGCGTGGCTGGCGCTGGTGCGCAGCGTGGAGCCTGTCCACCTGCTGTCGGCCTTGCTGATCGGCCTGTGTGTGCCCAGGCTGGTTTCCGCATTCCTGCCGCCGCCGGCGACGGTTCGCTGGGGCCCCGCCATGCGGCTGGCGGTTGTGGTGCTGAATGACATTGTGGTGGCCAACTGGGTGGTGGCCCGCCTGGTGCTGGGGCCGCTGGCGCGCATGCGACCCATGTGGTTGCGGGTGCCGCTGGCCAGCGACCACCCTCAGGTGAATGCCCTGTTTGCCACCATCATCACCACCACGCCTGGCACGGTGTCATGTGTTGTGGACGAGGTTGAACACTGCATCTGGGTTCATGCCATCGACGGTGACGATGAGGCCGCGATGGTCGCCGACATGAAGGCACGGTACGAGGCGGCTCTGATGGATGTGTTCAGCGTCCAGCCCGAAAGGACAGGTCATGGGAGTGCTTGAGTGGGCTTTGCATGTGGGCATTGGTGCGGTGGCGCTGGGCATGGCACTGTGTGCGGTGCGGCTGTTCCGTGGCCCTTCGGTGGCCGACCGGGTATTGGCCCTGGACACCCTGTACCTCAACGCGGTGGCCCTGATCGTGCTGCTCGGCATGTTGTGGGGCAATGCCTTGTGGTTCGAGGCCGCACTGTTGGTGGCCATGTTGGGTTTTGTGTCCACCGTCGCGCTGGGCAGGTACATCAGCCGCGGTGACGTGGTGGAGTGAAGGAGCGAGCATGACCTTTTCAATGAATCTGCTGCTGGAGTGGCTTGCCGCTGCGCTGGTGGTCGGGGCTTCGTTCTTTTTGCTGGTGGGTGCCATCGGCCTGGTGCGCTTGCCCGATTTCTACATGCGCCTGCACGCACCCACCAAGGCATCCACCCTCGGGGTGGGCGGGGTGCTGCTGGCATCCATGCTGGTGGCCTTTGTCCAGGGTCGTCCCGGCGTGGCCGAGTTGCTGATCACGCTGTTTGTGTTTGTCACCGCGCCGGTGTCGGCCAATGTGCTGGCGCAGGCCGCGTTGCACCTCGGGTTGCACTCGCAGGCTCCCACCCCCGCAGGCGTCGTGCCCGAACGCCGCTGATGCCCCGCAGCGTCTGTTTCAGCCCTCTGTCTGGGTGTTGCCCAGTCTCAAGCCCACGGTGCTGATCTGGCCCTCGTCATTGATGCTGCGCACGCTCAACCGCGCCTGTCCCAGTGTCAGTGTGTCGCCCACCACGGGTGGGCAGTGCAGTTGGGCCACCATCCAGTCACCCAGGCGTTCTCCGTCGTGGTCGGGTGTGGGCAGGCCGTAAAACTCGCACAGGGGTTCCAGCGGGCGTTTGGCGTCCAGTTCAAAGTCGCCAAAAATGTGGCGCATGCCTTCTTCGTCCTGCGCTGCTGGCAAGGCTACCTGCAGCCGCCGTGCTGCCCACGCAATGCTGGCCCCCTGCAGCAGCAGTGACGAAAGCACCACCACAAACGCCACATTGAAAAACACCTGCGCACCGGGCAATCCGGCCATCAGCGGGAACACGGCCAACACGATGGGCACCGCCCCGCGCAGCCCCACCCATGAAATGAAAGCCATCTCGTGCCGCGCAAAGTGCAGCGGCGCCAGGCACAGCCACACCGACAGCGGGCGGGCCACCAGCATCAGCACGGCAGACACCCCCAGGGCGGGCCACAGCGTGCGCAGCACCTCACTCGGCGTGGCCAGCAAACCCAGCAGCAAAAACATGCTGGCCTGCGCCAGCCAGGCATAGCCGTCCATGATGGACATGGCGGGCAACACCGCCTTGCGCGCCCGGTTGCCCACCAGCACACCCGCCACGTACACGGCCAAAAAGCCCGAGCCGCCCAGCCAGCCGCAGGCCGCAAACAGCAGCAGCCCGGCTGCCAGCAGCACCAGGCCCACCACCCCAGCGGCAGGGTGGGCTGTGGCACGCAGCCAGTTCAGCAGGGCCGCCAGGCCAAAGCCCGCCGCCATCCCCACCAGCAGCCCAAGCCCGAGTTGCATCAGCAGCGCTTCTGCCCAATGGCCTGCAAGTTGCCAACCGCTGGGTGGTGCGGCGGCGCTTGCCGATGCCCCGAGCACCACACCCACCAGTGCCAGCGTCAGGAACACGGCCATGGGGTCGTTCATACCCGACTCGATTTCCAGCGTGGCCTCTACCCGTTCATTCAGGCGCACGCCAGAGGTTTTCATGAGCGAAAACACCGCTGCCGCGTCGGTGGAGCCGACGATGGCTCCCATCAGCAGCGCCATGGCCCACGGCAAGTCGAGCAGCCAGTGGGCCGCCACGCCAGTGACCAGCGTGCAGGTCAGCACGCCGACTGTGGCCAGCCACAGCGAAGGCTTGAGCCCCGTGCGAAACGTGGCAAACCGGGTGCGCAGGCCACCGTCCATCAGGATGACCGCCAGCGCGATGTTGCCCACGACAAAACTCAGGCGGTGGTCGTTGAACACATAGCCGCCTGGGCCATCTTCACCGGCCAGCATGCCGCCCACCAGAAACACCAGCAGGAACGAAAACCCCAGCCGCGCCGAGAATACCGCTGCGATAGCGCTGGCCAGCAACAACCCGGCCGCCGCCATCAGCGGCAGGTTCAGAAAGTCGGTGTTGAGCGCAGCGGCGACATCGGTCATGTCGTCAGGTTAACGGCGCGGGCATGACCCCGTGGCTTGTTGGTCATGTCATCAACAAAACGCCTGCAGCCCGGTCTGTGCGCGGCCCAGAATCAGCGCGTGCACGTCGTGCGTGCCTTCGTAGGTGTTGACGGTTTCCAGGTTAATCATGTGGCGAATGACGTGGTATTCGTCGTGGATGCCATTGCCGCCGTGCATGTCGCGCGCCATGCGGGCCACGTCCAGCGCCTTGCCGCAGCTGTTGCGCTTGATGAGGCTGATCATTTCGGGCACCGATTTGCCCTCGTCCATCAGGCGGCCTACGCGCAGGCAGCCTTGCAGGCCCAGCGTGATTTCGGTTTGCATGTCGGCCAGCTTCTTTTGAATGAGCTGGTTCTGCGCCAATGGGCGGCCAAACTGAACGCGGTCCATGGTGTATTGGCGGGCGCGGTGCCAACAGTCTTCTGCCGCACCCAAGGCGCCCCAGGCAATGCCGAAGCGGGCCTTGTTCAGGCAGCCAAACGGGCCCTTCAGGCCGCTCACGTTGGGCAGCAGCTGGCTTTCGGGCACAAACACGTCGTCCATCACGATTTCGCCGGTGATGCTGGCGCGCAGGCTCATTTTTCCTTCGATCTTGGGTGCGCTCAGGCCCTTCATGCCTTTTTCAAGAATGAAGCCGCGAATGGCTTCCTGGCCGCCGGTTTGGCCATCGGGGTCGGTCAGCTTGGCCCACACCACAAACACGTCGGCTATTGGGGAGTTGGTGATCCACATCTTCTGGCCCTTCAGCATGTAGCCGCCGTCCACAGGGCGGGCGCGGCTGAGCATGCTGGCCGGGTCTGAGCCGTGGTTCGGTTCGGTCAGGCCAAAGCAGCCCACCCACTCTCCAGTGGCCAGTTTGGGCAGGTACTTGGCGCGCTGTGCTTCGCTGGCATCACCAGGCTGCTTTGCACGCTCATGGCGCTGCGGTAGCCGCTGTCCACGCGCTCCACCTCGCGGGCCACGAGGCCGTAGCTCACGTAATTCAGGCCCGAGCAGCCATAACCCTCAATGGTGCAGCCCAGCAGGCCCATCGCACCCATCTCGCTCATGATGTCCCGGTCAAAGTGCTCGTTGCGGGCGGCCATCAGCACGCGGGTTTGCAACTTGTCCTGGCAGTACTGCCGGGCCGCCTCTTGAATGGCGCGTTCATCGTCGCTCAGTTGTTCATTCAGCAAAAAGGCATCGTTCCACTGGAAGCTGGGTTTCATGGCGTGTTGTCCTGCACGGGTTGGCAAATGGGATGGCGAGCGTGATTGTTGAAGTTTCAACGATGTTTGTCTAATATTGAATACCTATTCAGCCATAGCCAAATCAAATTTATGGAGCTGCGCCACCTTCGTTACTTCCTGGCCTTGGCCGAAGAGCTGCACTTTGGCCGTGCCGCCCAGCGCCTGAGCATGTCTCAACCGCCCCTGAGTGTGGCCATCCAGCAGCTGGAGGCCTCTGTGGGCGCACGGCTGTTTTTGCGCAACAGCAAGTCGGTGCAACTCACCGCAGCGGGCCAGGCGCTGGTGCCCGAGGCCCGCGCCCTGCTGTCCCAGGCGCACGAGGCCCTGCAGCATGTGCGCGATGTCGATCTGGGCCAGGCCGGCAGCCTGCGCATTGGGTTTGTGGGCGCCATGCTGTACCGGGGCTTGCCGCAGATGCTGCAAGCGTTTCAGGCCAGCCACCCCCGTTTGCGGTTGGAGCTGCGCGAACTGAGTTCTGCCGAACAACTGGCCGAACTGACCCGCGACCGGCTGGACGTGGGTTTTGCCCACACCGCGCTGGTGCCTCCGGGTCTGCAACACATTCTGGTGGCCAGCCAGGTGCCCGGCACCCACGCACTGGCCCAGAGGCCTGTGCCCACGCAACCCATTGAATTGGCACAACTGGCCGGCGAGCCGCTGGCCCTGGTGTCTAGAGACGTGTCGCCCGACTACCACGACCGCATCCTGGCGCTGTGCGCCCAGGCGGGTTGGGCGCCACAGGTGCGGCACGAGCTGCGGCACTGGCTCAGTGTGGTCAGCCTGGTGTCGCAGGGCATGGGTGTGGCGCTTGTGCCTGAGGCGTTGCAACGCTCCGGCTTGGCGGGGGCCTTTTTTGTGCCGCTGACCCAAGCGACCCCGCCTTACGAAACCCGCTGCCTGTGGCGTGCGCAACGCGAGGGCGGCGCTCACACCGCTTTGGCGGCGTTTCTGGAGGCCGTGCGGGGGCACGTGGCCTTGCTCAGCCCGCAGCTTGCGTCAACTGCCTGAAGGCCACCAGATAGCCATTGCAGTCGGTGACGGCAAACTCTTTCCCGCCATAAGGCATTGCCTGCAAAGGCCAGGCCACGCAGCCATTGTTTTGCAGGGTCGCGAAGTACTCTTCTACGTCCTTGACATGGATGTAGATGGTTCCCGACATGCCTGGGGGCTTTTGCCACAAATCCTGGCTGGTGAAGATGAGCTGCGCGCCATGATTTGCAACGGTAACGGTGTCTTCGGCAGTGGCCGTGGTGTGGAAGCCCAGCACCGATTCGTAAAAGAACCGCGTTTGTTCGGTGTCGTGGCACCGCAGCAGGATGGTCAGGCTCGTGCTTTGTTTCTGCATAGGCGGTTGGGGGTGGGCGGGTGCTTTGTTGTTCCGCATTGTTGATCATGGGGGCTAGCAAACCGGTAGCAGCCCGCACCGGTCAATTGCGGCGTTGCAGTGTCTGCAGCCGATGAGCACCAATAGAGGCGCACACGGCGATCACCCCAATGCTTGGTAGCTATCATCGATTGCATCAGGCAACGCTGGGCCGCACTGGCGGGTGCAGCGTCGGATTCGCAACGGAACTGGATGACCCGATGGACGACCTCAAGCTTCTGATTGACCTTCACATCACGGCGGACCGCCAAGGCCCTGGAGGTGAGGCGGAAACACAACGCGCCATCGAACTGTCTGGACTGTCCCATCGGCGGAACCTGAAGGTTGCAGATATCGGTTGTGGCACGGGCGCGTCGACGCTGGTCCTTGCCAAAGCCCTGGATGCGCACATCTTCGCTGTCGACTTCTTGCCTGAATTCCTCGACGTGCTGAGATCACGCGCTGCAGTTGAAGGTGTTGCCGGTCGCATCGAAGCTGTGAACGCAGCGATGGACGCGCTCCCTTTTGAGCCCGAAAGCCTGGATGCGATCTGGTCGGAGGGCGCGATCTACAACATGGGGTTCGAAAACGGCGTCAGGCAGTGGCGCCGCCTCCTGAAGCCAGGGGGCATCCTTGCCGTCTCTGAGCTGACCTGGTTGACAGCCAGCCGACCTGTCGAGCTGGAGGATCACTGGCGCGCGCAGTACGCCGAAGTCGGGACGGCCTCTTCAAAAATGGCTGTGATTGAGCGCAATGGCTATGTGCCGTTGGGGTACTTCACTTTGGCTGAGCATTGCTGGCTTGACGCCTACTACCGGCCGATGCAGCAAAGATTCCCAGACTTCTTGGTCAGGCATGAATCCAGCGCTGGCGCCCAGGCAATCGTCGCCGGGGAGCAGTTGGAAATCGATCTGTACACGCGACATCGGGCCTTTGTCAGCTACGGGTACTACATCGCCCGCAAGACCGACGACGACCTGTGAGTGCAGATCTACCGGGGCTGATGGCTCATTGGACTCTGTGCGAGTTGTTGAATCCACCAAACGGAACGTTTGACATGCCCACCCTCTCGTCCTTTACCTGGACGATCGCGCCCAAAGCCGGGTGCCAACTGGTCAAATGCCCTCACTCAGCGCATGCCACACTGGGTGACGCGCCAGCAAACTGAGGAGATTCGATGTCGGACCCTTTGCAACCGCAAGCACCAAAAGCACAGACACAGGTCACGCGAGTGCCCCACCCCTTGGTTCGCGTGGTGTGCGTGCTGATGAGCATCGTTTTTTCGGGCTCCGGCCTGTTGTCTGTGTTCACGGAATATGCACCCGAACGCAGCACTCGATTTGGCATGACGGGGCCGATGTTTGGTGATGTTGCTGTCAGTTTCGGCATCACCATTGCCATCTTTGGCCTGATGCCTCTGGCCGTGTGCGCACGAACACCCCGAGGTGCTGGGCTTTTCGCGAGTGCTTGTGCGCTGATGGCGCTTGGGCACCTGTTTTGGTCGTTGCAGCATTGAGTTGAGAGAGTTTGGCCCAGTCACAAGTGCAGGCCTTTTTAAAGCAACCGTTCAGGGCGTTCGGATTTGCGATTGCGTTGGCTGTTGATGGCCGACTCCAGCCATCCCGCACCATCTCAAGACACCTTGTATTTCACCGAACACCCATAGGGCTGCGTCAACGGCACGCTGACGGGTTTGCCTTGCGCCAGCTCGGCCAGTGCGGCTTTCACGTGGTTGGTGGCTGTGGCGATGTCGGCTGTTCTGGCAGTGGCTTTGCTGTCGATGGCTCCGGCGTACACCAGCGTGCCTGCGCTGTTGACGATGAACATCTGCGGCGTGGTGCGCGCGCCGTAGGCCCGGCCGACGTGGCCTTCGGTGTCCATCAGCGTGGCGGTGGCGGCGGCTTTGTGTTCACTCATCCATTGCGCCATGGCGGCAGGGGTTTTGTGGTCGGCTGACTCGTCGTGTGTGGAGTTGATGGCCAGCCACACCACCTTCTGGTCACTGGCCCCTTGTTGGGTGCCCTGCATGTTGCCGCTGTCGTAGTGTTTGCGCACAAACGGGCAGCCGGGGTTGACCCACTCCAGCACCACCGTTTTGCCCTTGAAATCGGCCAGGCGCACCGTTTTGCCCGATGTGTCCGTGGCGGTGAACGCCGGAGCAGGCTGGCCCACGGCAGCGTTGGCCTGCGCCAGTGTGTGGTTGCCCAGGCAGAGTGTGCCGACCAGCGCGGCGGTGTTCAGCAGGCGTTTCAGGGGGCTCAATGGAATGGGCATGTGGGCTCCAGGGTTGGCGTGGAAACACAAGCAGCCAGCGGGCGGGCTGTGCCACCATACTCTGCAACAAAGTTGGCACAAGGA
>JFJP01037044.1_pt1 | contig 55038 bp, 51 predicted proteins | sample 431651 | NCBI WGS metagenome assembly JFJP01 (sample SAMN02602958, study PRJNA72255) | Microbial mat metagenome, whole genome shotgun sequencing project. | biome: fresh water; feature: sink hole; material: water; isolation source: purple microbial (photo- and chemosynthetic) mats found in... | reverse complement strand
AGTCTGTCAGTGCCGGAGCATACACGGCTCCGCCTGCTGCGGGACCCATAATAACAGATATCTGCGGTATGATTCCGGAAGACTGAATTATATTGTTAAAGATGACTGCATAGCCGTTGAGGCTGGCGATCCCTTCCTGTATTCTTGCTCCGCCGGAGTCATTGATGCCGATGAAGGGAGCCCCCATCTTCAGGGCCATCTCCTGGACCTTGGCTATCTTGCGGGCATGCACTATTCCAAGCGAGCCTCCCATGATGGTAAAATCCTGCGCGAATGCAAATACCAGCCTGCCGTCAATCATACCGTGGCCGGTGACCACACCGTCGCCGTATGCCAGGTCAACCTTTCCGAACTCCACGCCCTGATCCGAAGGGGTAACATAAGCGTCAATCTCTTCAAAAGTTCCGGAATCGAACAGCAGGGCTATCCTCTCATGTGCGGTCAGCTTGCCTTTGGAGTGTTGCTTCCTGATACGCTCGGCACTGTACTGTTTCCTAAATGCTTCCTCTCTCTCAAGGAAAGATTTGAAGTATTTCCCGTTTATATCCATCCCGGTTTTTTCATTAATAATAACAAGCACGCCGCTCAGAACGGCATGACAAAAGTCATTATTTTGCCGGTATTATGCAAACCTTTTTTCGAACGCCACCAAAATAGACGCTCTTAAGAATTAGAAACCAGAAGTATATCGGTGGAATTACAAATCACTTTACATACTGCCTTATGGCCTCCACCCATACCCTGTACCCTTCATAGGAGAGGTGAAGTCCGTCAATGCTGTATCTTCGTGGAAGGTGGTTATTCGCGTCAGCCATAACGCTGAACAAATCAATGTAGGTATGGCCAAACTCCGTTGCCAGCTCCTTCAGCCTGCCGTTCAGTTCGATAATCAGTTCTGTCTTGTTTGTATGGTTGAGGGCCATACCGGTAGAGGGATTGACAGGGAGCACGCTTTCGATAAAGACTTTTGTGCCGGGGGTCTCAGTCCTGATTCGTTCCAATATTTTCCTGTAGTTGGCAGTTATCTCGCTGACCGGCATGTTGCGTGAAAGGTCGTTGACGCCAATCATGATGAATATGCTTGCCGGCTGAAGTTTAGTGACTGCATCAAGACGAAGCAGGATGCCTTCGGTCACATCGGCGCTGATGCCCCTGTTACGGATTCTCTTGTTGCCCAGCAGTTCATACCATTCAGCGCCATCAGTTATGCTGTTCCCGAGAAATACAATCTCATTTTTGGTATCGGGGAGATGATCGTACATGTCCTTGCTGTGCCACCAGTAGGCGGAGAATTTTGAACTGTCGGTTGCTGTGACTGGTTGCTGCGGATAAGCGGCAGATGCAGATATAACTGCAAACAGGATAAGGAGTATTGACCTTTTCATTTCATTATGTTGTTGATTATTTGAACCATTGTTTCATACTGTGCTTCCATGTCAGCGAGGAGTGCCAGTTGGACCCTGTTCCTCTGAAGGTTATGACTGGCATATTTTATCTTGTAGTATTTGTCGCCGTCGATATAGTCGGTGAGAAACCTGGTAGCCATTATATAGGTAAGAAGCTTCGGTGCAAAGGCGAGGTACTCAATTTCGGTTGAGTTAAGGGTATCTGCGGCCGATGATAGATAACCCCCGGCATATGCCTTGTATATGTCAATATCCATTGACACTGATGGCAGGTCAGTGCTGTCTTCATCAGCCCTGTTGGTGGCTGTACGTATAGCGTCACCAAAGTCGTAGTGGATATAACCCGGCATGACGGTGTCGAGATCGATTACGCAGAGTCCTCTGCCGTTGGCATCAAAGAGTATATTATTGAATTTGGTATCGTTATGGGTTATTCTCACCGGAATTTTACCGGCCTCGCCGAGTCTGACAATAATTTTCATCTCCTCCTCGCGCCTGGTTATCTCCTCAATCTCCTTCCTTACGGAGGAGACCCTGCCTGCCGGATCCAGTTCTGTTACGCGATGAAACGCTTCAAGCCTGGTGATGATATTATGGAAGTCAGGTATGGTCTCGTGCAGAGGTTCGCCAGGCAGGTCGGCAAGCATGGACTGAAACCTGCCAATGATCCTTCCCCCTTCAAAAGCCTTGCCGGGGGTGTCAACCCTCTCATAGGAACGATGGTCGGTAATGAATATGAACATCCGCCAGAAATTACCTTCCTCGTCCACGTAGAATGATTTGCCGGTGTCTGAAGCCGGGATCAGGGTAAGACATTCCCTCTTAACATCGCTGCCCGGGATGGCGGAAATCTTCTGCCTGAGATGGCTGGTGACCCTCTCCATGTTCTCCTGCAGACCGGCTATATCTCTGAATACATTATTGTTAAGCCGCTGGAGAATGTAATCGTCGCACTCCTTTTCAGCGGTTCTGATGCGATAGGTATCATGAATATGCCCGGGTCCGAATGAATCTCCCGAGCGGAAGAAGCCTTCCGCCCTGAAGCAGCCGAATATCTTTTCCAGATCGGGAATCATTCCGTTATTCTCACCTTCCCTTCAGTCTGTAACCGTGCAGGGAATAATAAAGGAGTATCAGGTAACAGGGGAGGCAGACCCAATATGCGGCCTGTGTACTGAAAACATCGGCCATCTTGCCATAGAAAAGTGGGATTATTGCCCCGCCGACGACAGCCATCACGAGGAGTGCAGATGCAGTCTTGGTGAACTTACCGAGGCCGTTCAGAGCCAGCGGCCACATGGATGGCCAGATGAGAGCATTTGCAAATCCCAGCAGGGCAACGAAGAGTACCGTTACCGGTATGGTAAGGGTGACGGAATCAAAAGTTACCAGGTCCTTGAAGGGCATGGTAATCTGTGCCGCGGCCGGTGCAAAAACCGCACCCAGGGTAAATATGATGCCCAGCAGGGCCGAGATCCTGAGCGCGTTTACCTGCGAAAGGGCTTTGGGTATCAGTATGATGCCAAGGATATACCCCAGAATCATGCCAAGCATGGTCAGTGAAGTAAAGTATTTTGCCGATGACATATCGATGTTCAGCGACTGGCCGTACCTTATTATTGTGTCACCCGCAATGACCTCCACACCCACGTAGAAGAAGAGGGCTATTGCGCCTACAATCATGTGCGGGAAATGCCATATACTTGTTTTGTTGACGTTGGTCTCACCCACGGAGGGTTCCTCGGCATCAGTGTCCACTTCAGGCAGATTTGCAAAGCGAAGCAAAAGGCCCAATCCGACAAGAATGGCAGCCATGATTATATAGGGATTGATCACGCGGGTGGCAAGCTGATCAAGGATGCCGGCGCGTGTCATTGCGTCAGCGGCTGAGGCGAGCTGCTGGTCAAGGATATGGGAATCCTTGAGGATATGGGCGCCGATGATGATGGGAGCAATGGCACCTGCAAACTTATTGGCGATGCCCATCATGCTAATTCGTTTGGCTGCGCTCTCACGCGGACCGATGATTGTTACATATGGATTGGATGCAGTCTGCAGGATTGCCATGCCCGTACCCTGCACAAACAGACCGAGAAGGAAAATGCCGTAACTGCGCGATAGAGCTGCGGGTATGAATATCAGCGCACCAACGGCCATGACCCAGAGACCGATAGACATGCCGGTCTTGAACCCTGTTTTCTTGAGAAGCGCGGAGGCGGGCAGGGACATAACAAAATAGGAGATATAGAAGGCAGTTGTAACAAAATAGGCCTGGAAGTCGGTCAGCTCGCATGCGGTCCGAAGAAACGGTATCAGAATTCCGTTGAGCCACGTGACAAAACCGAATATGAAAAAGAAAATGGCTATTACCGTCATACCGACGATATAATTCCTGCGGCTGATCGGAGCCGCTGCTGAAACTGTTGTCATCTTTGTTCCGTTATGAAAATATGGTTGTTAACTGAGCCGCACCTGTAGCATTCCCGCGGTTTAGCTCCAAAACTACTCTTTTTACGAATAAACTGCAATAACCGGAACCATAGTTTTAACCAGGCGCAGACCTGAATACCCCTTTCCCTTTTTCGCCAATTCGTTGTTTAATGTTAATTTTGCGGCATAAAACAGAAAAATGAATCACAGCGAAATTATTGAGAGGATCAGGAGCAAAAGAGCCTTTATAAGTGATATGGACGGCGTAATTTACCATGGCAACAAGCTCCTTCCCGGTGTTCCGGAGTTTGTGGAATGGCTGAAGAAGGAGGGAAAGAAGTTCCTGTTCCTAACCAATTCAAGTGAAAGGACTCCCAAGGAGCTTCAGGAGAAGATGCTTCGGCTGGGAATAGATCTTGACGAAAATGTTTTCTACACCAGTGCCCTGGCAACGGCGCAGTTCCTCGCATTACAGAAGCCCGGGGGCACGGCATATATCATCGGCGAGGCAGGCCTTATCAACGCTATGTACAATGCCGGTTTCACGATGAACAATTTCAATCCTGATTATGTGGTGGTAGGCGACACCCGTGGCTACAGCTTTGAAAAAATTGAGCTGGCAGTCAATCTTGTGATCCGGGGTGCTAAACTCATCGGCACCAACCCTGACCTGACCGGTCCGGTTGAGAACGGCATTATTCCTGCCACCAAGGCGCTTATCTCGCCCATTGAGCTGGCCACCGGACGCCAGGCCTATTTTGTCGGCAAGCCTAACCCGCTGATGATGAGGATAGCCCTGAAGAAAATTGGATGTTCAAATGAAGAGACAATCATCTTTGGAGACAGGATGGACACGGATATTATTGCTGGGATAGAGTCGGAAATTGATACACTGCTTGTTCTGACAGGGATATCCACTCTTAAGACTGTTGATAAATTCCCATACCGTCCGACATATATTCTGGACGGAGTATCTGACCTGGTTCAGTAAATATCTCCTCCGGGGCCTCCGGAACTGGCTCTCGACTTATAGCCGAGATAGCCCCCGTGGTGCCTTTTGGCATATTCGGCTGCGGTGAATCCTATCTTTTCCATCATCAGAGCCACCAGTACATCACCGATGACGGTCATGACCGTTGTTGATGTGGTGGGGGTGAGGCCGAGGGGACAAACCTCTGACGGACCACCTGTGAAAAGACCTGCGGCGGCTTTTTCCCATAGCGGGCACGATGTGTTGCCTGTGATCACTACCACGGGAATTTCCGGGAAAAGATTATCCTTGAGTTCGAGCAATTCAATGATCTCCCTTGTCTTGCCAGAGTTGGAGATTACCAGCATCAGGTCATTCGCCTGGAGAACTCCGAGATCGCCGTGCTGCGCCTCGCTGGGATGAAGAAATACCGCAGGCGTTCCTGTTGAGCTGAATGTCGTTGCAATGTCATGGGCTATCTGTCCGGCCTTGCCCATCCCGCTTGTAACGAGCTTTCCCCTGAGGAGATGTACATGCTTGTATATCAATTCTATAACCTCGATATAACTCTCTGTTACAGGTATATTCTGTACGGCTTCCGCCTCCTGTGCAAGGATCTGCCTTACTCTCTGCTGCATGATTTTGCTGATAAGCCTTCAAAGATATTGTTTTTTAAATTTAGAATTGCATCTGTTAATTTGAATAGTCAAGGCCTCAATCAGGGTATTCTTGAAATTCCGACGCAGGTTGGTATATCAATATTCAGGCCCCTGAACGACATTAGTGATGCAAACCCATTCTACCCGGAGTTTGATGCATCCGGGGGGATATGTCATACATAAGGCGAATAATTCTTTTAGTCATATTCAATTCTCAATGATTTCATACTTTTGCAGCATAAGGAGGAGTTCTGAAGTCTTTTAAAGAAGAATCCGGACGATTCTTTAATTTTAAGTTTTAACCGACCCCAAAACTGACTTTGTTATGAAAAAGACAAAATTGTTAAGGTATTTGGCGGTCATGATGATGATGATATTCATATCAGGAGTTGTCATGGCCCAGAACGTTACTGTAACGGGACGGATTACCGGAAGTGATGACGGTCTTCCTATTCCCGGAGCCAGTATTGTGCAGAAAGGTACCACTCGCGGGGTGAGTACTGATGTTGACGGCACATATTCAATCTCCGTTCCCCGCGGTTCCACTCTGGAGTTCTCATCGATCGGCATGGCTGACCAGGAGGTTGTGGTTGGGGACCAGACTGTGATTAACGTCGTACTCCAGCCTTCAACAGTGGCTGTAGAGGAGGTGGTGGTCACAGCCCTTGGAATATCAAGGGAGAAAAAAGCTCTGGGGTACTCCGTGACAGAGGTTTCAGGAGACAAACTGACCGTTTCAACCAACGTCTCACCGGTATCGGCATTGCAGGGACGTGCTTCCGGCGTGCTTATCACCAACACCGACGGTGGTGTATTCGGAGGAACCAGGATCAATATCCGCGGTAACTCAACCCTGGGTAACAATAACCAACCTATCTACATTGTTGACGGCGTGGTTATTGATAATGAGGTTTCAGGAGGAAGCCAGTGGGGTGGTTCTGACTGGGGTAACAACCTGAAGAACCTTAACCCTGACGACTTTGAGACTGTATCTATCCTCAAGGGAGCTGCAGCTACTGCACTTTACGGTTCAAGAGCCCTCAATGGTGTCATCCTGATAACCACCAAGAAGGGAAAATCCACTAAAGGAATAGGCCTTGAGGTTACCCATACCACCGCCTTCGAGAGTGTCTATGCCGGACAGGATTTCCAAAATGAGTTCGGCGTCGGCGGACTGGCAGGTTACGCTTATGAGCTACCGGACAGGTTTGCTCCAATGTCTTCACTGCCCCTCAATGATGACGACGAGGAGACAGTATATCTCGGCGACTGGGGTGGCTTCAGCTGGGGTCCGAAAATGGATGGCAGGCAGGTACGCGACTATGACGATTCATGGACGACTTTCTCACCGCAGCCTGATAATATGCTGCAAGCCTTTAACCTGGGGATACAGAACAACACCAACGTCTCTCTATCAGGCGCTTCAGGCGGTACAAACTATTATGTATCATATTCATTCAAGGATCACCAGGGCGTATACCCGGGCAACGCTACAGAGCGTAACTCGCTCAGTGTCAACGTTGGTCAGCAGCTGGTCAAGTGGTTGCGCCTCGATGTTAACATGGCCTACGTTACATCTGATAATACCAACCCGCCATCGAGGTCGATGTACTCGGAATTTATCTATTCAACATTCCCGAGGAGCTACAACACTGCCAAGTTCTATGAGCGTTACCAGGCAGCCCATGGTGGTGTCCCACAGCAGAGCTATGGCGATCCTGACTATAATGTACCCTATAACTCACTTTGGTTCGGAATTTTTGAAAATAAGAACCTGCAAACAGAGGATAACACAAGGGTTCGCGTTAATGTTACTGCTAACCTGACCCCATGGCTGACCGCCAAATTAGGTGGCGACTACAACGAATATGCCATCAGGGGCGAGACCAAGGAGCCTGGCCAGGGTTACCAGAACTCAGGTGGTTACTACAGCCTGTCGCACTCAAGGAAGTTCCAGACAAGCCTTGACGGGCAGCTCATTGTCCAGAAGGAGATGTTTGACGACTTCAATGCCACCCTTATCGTCGGCGGTGAGAATTTCTTCACCACCAGCTCAGGCACCAGGTCGTGGACCAACGGAGGACTCGTTCCACCGCTTGTATTTTCAATCAGCGCCTCGCAGAACACCCCTGGCACTGACGCATATGTAAGCGGCGAGAGGCAGCTTCTCTCAGCTTATTATATAGCTAACCTCGACTACAAGGGACAGTTCTTCCTTGATTTTACGGGACGTAATGACTGGTCTTCAACCATGGTTTACCGTGACCAGACCGGGCATTATTCCTATTTCTACCCGTCATTCACAGGTTCATGGCTATTCTCGGAGACATTCCAGATGCCTGATTTCATGGATTTCGGAAAGTTCAGGCTTGCCTATGCTATAGTGGGTACAGGCGCTGAGCCATATGAGATCACAAACCCGTTCACATATACACGTGGAGGAACGCTCAACTCATTCAACGGTCCTGTACCTTATTATACATACAGTACCAGCACAGTTCCCAACCCGGATCTGCAGCCTGAGAAAAAGCATGAGCTGGAGTTCGGCTTTGACGTCAGGTTCTTCGAGAACAGACTGGGCCTTGATCTTACGCTTTATAACAACCATACCTACAACCAGATTCTCTCCAACTCTGTCCCCGGTTCATCCGGAGTCTCGGCAATCATCTTCAATGCAGGCGACATTCAGAACAAGGGGATAGAGCTGACCCTTCATACCACACCGGTCAGAACATCAGACCTGACATGGGATGCAGACTTCAATTTCACCAGGAACAGGAACATGATTATTGAGCTCTATCCGGGCATTGATCTCTACAACCTGTATGAGAGCGCCAACTACGGTAACACCCGAATCGGTACCTATGCCGTCGTCGGCGGCGAATGGGGCGTTCTGATGTCAGATTCCCAGCCTCTTCTTGACGAGGCGACAGGACTGCCGATACTGCGCTGGAGTCCGGGAAACCGCGGAGCCCTGCTGTATAGGAGTAACGAGATGAAAGAGGTGGGTTCAATGAACCCCGATTTCTTCGGCAGCGTTAACTCAACACTTACATGGAAGAACTTCCAGTTCGGATTCCTTATCGATGCAAAGATCGGTGGCATGATCAGCTCGTACCATGGCAGGTACGGTGCCGGCCTGGGTGTATTTGAAAGCACTCTTGCCAACCGTACCGCAGAGCACGGCGGCGTTGTATGGACCAGCCCATGGACAGGCCAGACATATGAAGACGGCATTATTCCTGAAGGAATCTTTGCTGCCGGAACTACAATAGTGATGAAGGACCCCAATACCGGTGTTGAAACTACCAATAACGTGGGAGGGATGACCTATGCCGAAGCGGTTGCTGCAGGAATGGCCGAACCGACCCATGTCAGCTACTGGGTCTATCAGACCAACTCGTGGGGCAACGGGGTAATCAATGAGAACGTTCTCATGGAGAACTCGTACATAAGTTTAAGGGAGGTCTCACTTGGATATCGCATTCCCGCAAAAGTTGCTTCGAAGATCGGATCAAAGGGAATCAATATCCTTCTGTACGGAAGGAACCTCGGTTATTTCTACAACACCATGACTAACCACCTGCATCCGGAAGCACAGACAAGCAACAACGCAGGTGCTGCTCATGAATGGATGCAGATTCCCTACTCACGTACCATGGGTATTAAACTCAACCTTAGTTTCTAACAGGATAAAGAGTAGAAAAAATGAAAGCGAAAATATTTATAGTAATAGCTTTAGCAGGCATACTTGCTCTCAGCTCATGCAGGGAGAAGTTTGCGGAGATGAACCAGGACCCGAGCAAGATCGTAGAATCGCCGGCTCCTGACGCATTGTTCACCTATCCTCTTTTCCGTCTCGGCGAATCACAGTATACCGAGTGGTTCTATGACAACTACCAGTACATGATGCCCTGGTCACAGGTCACCAATTCCGGTGTGTTCAACGGACCGCAGTTCAATGAGTTCCGTGAGACGCACGGTCGCGAGTGGGTGATGTACATGGATGTATTTGCCAACCTCTTCGAGATGCGTAAGCAGATTGACGAAATGGATGAAACCTCTAAGGCAATATACCAGGATGTGAATGCCACCACTTACATACTTCAGATCCTTGAAGCTCTGAAAGTAACTGATACTTATGGTTCACTGATCTATTCCGAAGCCATGAGAGGCCGTTATGAAGGCATCTACACGGGTAAATATGACACCCAGGAACAACTCTTCACCCAGTGGCTTGATGAGCTTGACTTCGCCATCCAGACACTTTCGACAGACCATCCCGTGGAGCAGATAAGCTTCCTGAACAGGGACTTTGTCTACAGGGGTGATGTTGACAAATGGATCAAGGCTGCCAACTCCCTCAAGCTGAGGATTGCGGCCAGGATGATGAAGCAGAACCCGACGATGGCCAAGGCTGTGATTGCCGAGGTCATTGCCGATCCTGCCGGACCCATCGTCAGCACCGCGGATGAGTTCCGCTGGGCCCCTTCAGCAGAATACAGGGGACAGGCATTTGACCTCTGGGGCCCGCCTATGGCATCAAAGAACATTACAGAGTTTCTGAAGAAAAACCACGACCCGCGTCTTCGCATTTGGTTTGAAAGGAACCAGTTCGATCAGGCTACTGTTGACAACTTTGTTTCAGAAAGCAGGAGACTGCCCTGGTTCGTTGCCAATGCCGGAGCTATTGATGAACCGTGGGATCGCTTCTTCGGCGCCCCGGCATCACCTGACAGTGCCAGTCCTCCGGCCGGACATCCGTACAATGATTATTCATATGATTTCAAGGACCCTATCACAAATGCCAGCCGGATACAGATTTCCAGGCTCAACAGGAGACTGCAGGATCCGAAGTTTGACGGTGGCACGGGGTACTTCGTGGATGTGATGATCCCGGCTTCTGAGGCATGTCTGTTCTTCTCCGAGTTCATTGAGTCAGGCGCCATCGCCGGACCCGTAATGGGCAAAACAGCTCAGCAGTGGTATGAAGACGGTGTAAGGCTTTCATGCGAGTCATTTAACTACATTGCAGAGAAGGCAATCATCTATGATTATGCTACACTGGGACTTCAGGCCGGTGAGGTTGATGCCCTTCTTACACAGCCCGACTATGCATGGGGTACAAATAACCTCGAGAAGATCCACATTCAGCAGTATCTGAACTATTTCAGGTTACCGGCTGATCTCTGGACCCAGGTGCGCAGGACCGGTATCCCTGCCTATGGCAGCACGATACTCGAGAGGGAGCATTTGAAGGCTTCAAATTCAGAGCTGGTTATACCGCGGAGGTTCCCGAGGATGCCGGCGGCAACCAACGACTGGAACCTGGATAACTACAACGCCGGGATGACTGAGCAGGGCTTTACCCTTGACAAAACCCCCTCGATCCTTAACACTGAGAGACTGTGGTTTGACAAGACCTCCCCCAACTATGGGTTGGGCTTGGGCAAGTAATCTGTTCAGAATGTTTTAACAAAAGTGACCGCCACCGTGCGGTCACTTTTTTACAGTATTTCCCCATGAAAAAATATCTGTTTTTGTTTCTGATATCAATTATCGTCAATTCCTCAGGCACCTTTGCGCAAAAGCCGGTGCGAGTGACATACAAGACAATTGTCAACGGCAGGGAGATGCCGGGAGGCTCACGTATGGCTATCGAAAGTGACGGCGCAACTGTCCGGCTGATAACCTCCTTACGCCAGGCCGGACGCGAACAGATTCCGTCTCCTGTGCAGTCATCATATATTGACCTGGCCGGGAAAAGATACATTCAGCTGGCAGACATGCCCGACGGCACCCGCATGAGCACCGTCATGGCCTTCGACGAATTGCCAGTCGCCGAGGTGACAGGAGAGACGGAGACCATTGCCGGATACAGATGCGTGAAGTCAAAGCTTACCTATTTTTCCAACGCCATAGAGTTATGGTATACTTCCGAGGTTGGTGTGGCCGGCACGCCTGTTCCGGCCTACGGTGTGCCTGACGGGCTGGTGCTTCGCGTGGTACGCAACGGAAATAATGTCACCGAGGCAGACTCTGTAGAAATGCTCAGAAAGCGTGATATTGACATTAAACTGCCTGACGGGCTGGGTACAACATTTGACAGGATGGCGTTTGAATACTACCTGAGGGAGTCATTCGTGACAACGGTGACGGTGTTCGACAACGAGTTAATCAACTGGGAGGGGGAGGTGTCCAACCCGCCTTTCGGCGAAAGAGACATCCTGTATCGCTTTGCAGGAGGCACCGTAATCCTGAAAAAGGTATCCCTGCCTGAGGTCAATAATGAGTACAGTCTTTTTGCCGAGGTTACCCAGTATTCGTCAGGTGATGCCTATGACCGGACCGGAACCATTTTTGTGATTCCCGGTGGCGATCCGGTAACCTTTCTCGACGGGCTGACCAAAGGGCATACGGAATTGCCACTATACACAGACAGGCATGGGAAGGAGTACAGGGGCGTGGTTGCCACGGACGTATATAAGCCACCGGTGGAGCTGGTGAGGTTCTTTACCCCGTTCGGCGTCCGCAATTTCAATGAAAAAAGGACTGTTCCGGGACTCGTATGGTCGGACTCGGCCTTCTATAAGCAGGATATATCTCATTACCTCCCCTTGCTGAGAGGCGAGGTCTGGATAGGCGCCTTCATAGGCAACTATGACAGGGGAGGTCACAGGCTATCGCTCAGACTGAAGTACTACCCTGAAACCCGTGAATTGAAGCCTGAGCCAAAAGGAGAAGTGTGGGTGTCATCAGTATTCAATACCCTGCCGATAATGGAGATGGCAGGCCAGCAGTACGGTACGATGTTTGACGGTGATACACTCACTGTCAGGGTTGAGATACCTGAAGGGATCAACTCACTGAAGATGATATATATTACAACCGGTCACGGTGGCTGGGGAGGCGGTGATGAGTTCAATCAGAAACTGAACGAGTTGTTTGTTGACGGTACGAGGGTGTGGTCATTTGTGCCATGGCGAAGCGATTGCGGGACATACCGTCGGTTTAATCCCGCCTCAGGCAACTTCTGGAACGGACTCTCGTCGTCTGACTATTCACGATCGGGCTGGTGTCCCGGGTCGGTCTCCGAGCCGCTAGTGATACCTCTCAACGGACTTGCGCCCGGAACACATACGATAAGTGTGACCCTTCCCCTTGGAAAGCCAGAGGGTGGAAGCTTCTCACACTGGAACATCAGCGGGGTGCTTACAGGCACCTTATGATCAGTATGTGCGGGTCATGGTGGAGGGAACGGCAACGATGAAGTCAGCCAGGCCTGTATTGTCAGAGGTGAGGGTGTCAATATCATCCTGAAGGACGGTGGTTATGGTGACAACGCTTATGCCAGGCCGGTAGATCTTCAGGTAATGAATGATACCGAGATAGTTTTCCGAGTGATAGGCGCCGTTGTAGTGAATGAAAGTCTCTCCCGCCTCAAGGTTACTGATTATAAAGTGAGCCATGGTGGCATCCTTGACAGCCTGTGCCTTCGGGAGGTTGGTATTGGGTTTGCCTCCCATCGCAGGCATGCCATGCATTGACATCATATCCTTGTAGCATTTGAGTTCCGGGTCATAGGATATGGGGAGGGGAGCGACGAGGGCCTTTGCTTCGGCTGTAAGGCTGTCAAGCACCTCCAGCCCTTTTCTTGATACCATAGAGGCATATCGCCTTGGGATGTTGGTTGCAATGAAAGGAAGGCCGTTATTTCTTGCGAACTCCACCAGTGGTTTGTAGTCGGTCCTATAATTCTTCCAGAGCTTGACCTCCGCCTCAAATTTGTCAGCCTCGTACTTCTCTGACAGGTATTCGTCTATGACCAGCTGATCATCAGTCTCAAACATCTCCGCACCAAGGATCAGTTTTCCGCCGACGGCCTCGTGAAGGTCGGCAGTAACTTCATACTCAAGCCAGTGTGCAATGGGGTTATCATGGAGTTCGCCGAAGAACACAACGTCAGCTGTGCTGATCGTTTCAATCATCTTCTGGTATTTGACTGTCCTTCCTTCTGCGTCATAGAGTCTGTATGCCGGCTTGTCTGACCTGAAGGATATGAGGCTCAGTGATGCGGCTATTAAAAGGATTGCTGTTGATTTCATGCTTTTCGGGGTGTTGATCTGGTTTCGCCAGGTGCAAATTAAAGCATAAATTATTATCCCCCGGCTTTTTTTGACCACCCCCGCCGGTAAAACCCTAACAGATCATATGGAAGGGTGAAGGTCACTTTTTGAATTGCCTGACGATGTATACAACAAGGGCTGATATTAATATAGACAATGTGATCATAAGTAAATGCTTAGGATGCAATGTGGCTGTTGAAATGAATTAAATAAACGGAAAGCCTGCTGAATATGGAGAGAGAGAAGGGTAACCGTGATTATCTCACGCTTCCTTTTCCTTATCTTTTTGCACCCTGCGTGCAATAGCTTCGTTCTCTTCCCTGGCGCGGATATCCCTGTGAAGTGAATATTCTTCCCTGCGTTTGGCCATAGCCTTAATTTTTTCCTCTTTCAATTCAGGAAAACGATCGTTAAAAGTAATTTCATTTTGCATGGCGCAAAGGTAGTTCATAAAAGTGCCTGATTTACAAAATGGTGATAATTATTTCCGTATGCATCCTGACGGCGTCAGGAATTAACAATTTAATCGAACAAATTCAGTAAGCCTGCGTATAAGGGATCACAAGTAACTGATTTTTAATTCGTCAAGAAAAATGTTAACAAAAACTGAATTGTGTCAGTCATGAAAAAGGCATTTTTTCTTCTTATCATCCCGCTGATTGGTATAAACACCTTCTCGCAGACGTTCAAAAGTAACTCTGCCACCATTCGGAAGGGTAATTTTGAGATTGACCGGACTGCCAGGTCTATTGAGATCAGCGACAAGGAGATTATGATCTCCAATTACCTGAGTGATAACACTGAGCCGCTTGTGCTGAGTGTTTATCATATAGAGGAAAAGGAGGACAAGTTTGACGGAATGTGCAGGTATTATTACTGTACTGCTAAGAATGATGACAAGTTAAGTCCCTATCAGAAGATCATTGTCATCAAGAAGCCATTTTCGATAACGCTTGAGTTGTTCCTTGCGGACAACAACAAGTATGTGCACGACCTGGAGATAAACGGGTAGGGGAACCTCACGCTGGATTAAGCTGCAGAACAAAGCAGAAACCGTTACGATTTCTATAATATCCCGTCAGAGTAAGCTAGTCCTGTCGATTATCTGCAGGTGCAGCGACTGCCTTGCGCGGAAAAACTACCGATGCAAGAATACTTACCAGCAGAGTGCCGGCTATGATATATAACGAGTAGGTGGTCTTGTACCCAATGCTGTCAAGCCATGTGTGGAACAGAAGTTTGAGACCGACAAATGCCAGCAGGAAGGATATGCCGGCTTTCAGGAGATGGAACAGACTCACCATCTTTGCAAGCAGGAAGAAAAGAGAACGCAGTCCGATGATGGCAAAGATGTTGGAAAAGAATACTATATAAGGATCGGTGGTTATCGAAAATATCGCCGGGATGGAGTCCATTGCGAATATCACATCCGTAAATTCTATCATTATGAGAACCACGAAGAGCGGAGTAAAGAACAACTTGCCGTCAATCCTCTTCCAAAAATGACTCCCAATAAATTCCGGGTAGATATTGATATGTTTCGAAAGAAACCTTACCAGCCAGTGATCACGTACGTGCATCTTCTCCTCCTTATTTCTTGTGAGAAACATATGAATCCCTGAATAGACCAGAAATGCACCGAATACAAGAAGCAACCAGGAAAACTTATGGATAAGGGCAGAGCCGATAAAAATGAAAATAAAACGAAGCACTATAGCTCCGAGAATGCCCCAGAACAAAACCGGCTTGTAGTTCTCCGGAGATACGGTAAACCCTGTCAAAATCATCAGGATCACAAAAATATTGTCTATTGACAGTGTATACTCCAGCAGGTACCCTGTAATATAATTCAGAGAAGCCTGACTACGATAAAGATCAAGGGCAGCAGAGAAATTATCAGGCAATTCCATAGTTGGCAAGTATATGTCGGCATAGGCTCGCAGAGACTGCCAGTCATTGATACCATGAACCAGGTGACCATAATATCTCATAAAAAAATAGAAACCAATGGCAAGACTCACCCATATCGATGTCCAGATCAGTGACTCCTTTAGCGAAACGGTATGCCTGTGACGACCCACAAGAAGCAGATCAACGAGCAGGACCGTTACTATCAATACCCCAAAAAGAATGAGGAAAAGATTATCTGTCAGAAATTCCATCTGGTTAAGAATTTGATGCAAATATAAAAAATATTGGATCGCCGTTGTTTCTTGTTATGTATCCCGACAGGATTACGCCTTCTGCGTCAGCGTGATTCGCTTGGGGGGCTCCGGACAAGAAATTATCCGCCTGCGGCGGTTATATTTTCTTTTTCATAAGCCTTCAGAAGCAAGCTTCTTAGGCTTATTCAAAATAAAAAATCCTGCTTGCGCAGGATAATTTCTTGTGATCCCGACAGGATTCAAACCTGTAACCTTCTGATCCGTAGTCAGATGCTCTATTCAGTTAAGCTACGGGACCTTTTGCGGGTGCAAAGATAAAATAATTTTTGTTTGATTGAACAGATTTTTGCGGTTCTGATTATTGCCTCCGGATCTCTGTCAAAATCATTGATAATCCATACTCTGTATCTATCCTGCATCAAATAAGCCAAAATTTACGATTTTATACTACCTTTATTATGAGCATATGTTCATTATCTTTGTTGGAAATTCATAACCGGGATTTGCTTCCAGAAAAAAGATCCATGATATCCGATTATCGCTGCATTTACTGCCTCATGAAGTCTTACGGAAAAAGACTTGAAAAAGCTGATATCACGGTAGCTGCGAAGGAGCAGTTTACACGTGGCATGCTGAAGATACTGAATGAGAAGTGGGATGGTATCTCGGCTCCGGACTGCGCCCGTGATATTCAGAGCCTCTACAGGTCGGTGATAAATGATCCTGATCCTTTCAGGGAGGTTAAACGCGACAGCAATGATACTGTCCTGAAGATGTACGGCGACCTCGAAGAGATGGTCAGAAAATCTGACGATCCGTTTATCACTGCATTGAAACTGGCTATAGCCGGAAACATCATTGACTTTGCGGTAAATGATCACTGCGACCTTCAGGGAACGATGGAAAAGGTTCTGAACTCCGACTTTGCCGTAGACCATACCAGCCAGTTGAGAGAGGCATTGCACAAGGCTGAGAGGGTTCTGTACATAGGCGACAATGCTGGGGAGATCGTATTTGACAAGCTTCTCGTCAGCCAGTTATCGCATTCCGGCCTCACTTACTCAGTAAGAGGGGCACCGGCAATCAATGACGCTACTATGGAAGACGCTGAATATGTAGGAATGACCGGGTTAACAAGAGTAATCTCCAGTGGATATGATTCACCTACCACGATTGTCTCAAAATCTGGCGACGTTTTTCGGAGATGCTATAAGGAGGCTGACGTGATCATCTCAAAAGGACAGGGTAACCTCGAAGGACTGATAGGGGAGCATGACCGGCGAATATTCTTCCTGCTGATGGTCAAATGCGATGTCATTGCCGAGTACCTGGGGGTGGAGAGGGGCAGCTATGTGGTTTACAATAGCTTCATAGCGAAATCAGAAAAAAGTAAATAAAGCATCATGATAAGTTTCGGTCCGGTTCCTTCACGACGCCTTGGCAAGAGCCTCGGCATAAACAATATAATAAGACCGAAAGTCTGTTCCTACAGCTGCATCTATTGCCAGGTGGGCCAGACAATGAATCCAAGCCTGACCCGGCAGTTGTTCTTTACCCCTGAACAGATCTTCATTGAGGTGGATAACCACCTTGCGAAACTTGCAGCGGAGGACCGGCCTGATTACATGACCTTTGTCTCAAACGGCGAGCCTACCCTTGACATGAATCTTGGAAAGTCGATAGAGATGCTTAAGGGGCTGGGCATACCCATAGCTGTCATCACCAACTCATCAATGCTGCCGGACCCGCATGTTCGCAGTGAACTCATGCAGGCTGACTGGGTTTCGGTCAAGGTTGACGCCGCCGATGCGGACACCTGGCAGAAGGTGAATCGCCCGGCAGAGGGGTTAAAATTTGAGAATCTGATTGATGGGTTAAAAATCTTTGCAGGAGAATACGGTGGCGAACTGAGGACGGAGACTCTTCTCTGCAAAGGGATAAACGACAGCCAGGCAAATCTCAAAGGTGTTGCTGGCATCATCAGCACCCTGGCCCCGGGCAGAGCTTATATATCCATACCCATCAGGCCACCTGCCGAGAAAAGTGTGATGCCGCCGGGTGTGGAGACTGTGAACCTTGCCTGGCAGATTTTCAGGGAGGCCGGTATCGAAACCGAACTGCTTACCGGTTTTGAAGGTGTTGATACCGGTTTTACCGGCAATATTTACGAGGATATACTAAACATTACCGCAGTTCACCCCCTCAGGGAAGACGCTCTCATGGAGCTGCTCGCAAAGAACGGAGCAAATTTCAGCATAGTAGAGTCGCTTCTTAGCCAGAGACTTATCAGACGCTCTCTTTACCAGGGGAAGAAATTTTACCTGCGCGACTTCCAGACAAAGTAAAAGTCGCAATTAACACCGGAACTGAAATGAGATACTTACATGGGCGAACTATACAAGGAACTTGAAAAGGATTTGCGATACCGTGAGGGGCTGAATGCCTGCATTAACTGTGGCATTTGCACCTCAGTATGTCCTGCTGCCGAAGTCAGCGATTATGACCCGAGGATGGTTGTGGATATGGTACAGCAGAAGGATGAAAGCATACTGAGAAGCCTGCTGTCAGGTGACACTATATGGCGATGCGGTGAGTGTCTGTCATGCAAGACGAGATGCCCCAGAGGAAATGTGCCCTGTTATATCATACAATCGCTCAGGTCCTTGTCTATTGAGACAGGCCTCTTTGCCGAGAGCAAAGAGGGCCGTAAACAACTGGTGGTTAAACGTACCGTTGGAGATCATATCCTGAAATACGGATACTGTGTTTATATCGACGAAGTTAAAAATGAATGGTATCCTGAGCAGGGCCCGGTGTGGGAATGGCTCAGAGAAAACAGGAAGGAGACCCTTGAGCGGTTCAATACCAGCTACGGGAAGGAGCAGGCCGGGACACTGAGGAACACGTCACAGGAGTCGCTAGATGACCTGAGAAAAATATTTGATGAAACAGGAGGGACGGCCCGGTTTAAAAAAATTGAAGAGTTCTCTGCCCGAAAGGCTGCTGAGGAGGGCAAGGAGTTTACAGGAGACAGGGATGAATACTTTAACATGCTGAACAATGGCGAAGAGTAGGAAAAACGAGATATGGGAGGCGTACCAGAAAGAGATAGCCGATGATCATTATTATTTTGCAAGGAGTTGTATCAGGCAAAACTTTTTCCCGGCTGCCGAAGGATTGTACCTTAAGATACTGAAGGATGAACTTGGCCTCGATATATTTGATGACCCGCGCCAGACATCATGTACCGGTATAGCATATCATTCCGGCGTGCTTCCGTTTGAGACGATCATGACAGTGGTTGCACGCCAGTTTGCACTAATGAATGAAGCGGGTTACAAGAATTTTGTTGTCTCCTGTGTGACATCATTTGGCATTTACGTGGAGGTGCTCGAGACCTGGAAACATAATCCTGATATTGAAAAGAGAGCTCATGAGGCGCTGTTCAATGCAACCGGAAAGACTTTTAAAATACCAGAAAACCTGGTTCACGCCAGCGACGTGATTTATAAATACAGGGAGAAACTTGGTGAAAAGATCAAAAATCGGCTGGTCAATGCCTTAACAGGTGAGTCGCTGAAAGTAGTCGATCATATCGGGTGCCACTATGCAAAGATTTTTCCGGAGAAGGGGATAGGGGGAGCCGAGTTTCCGTACGTGCTGGCAGGACTCATTGATTCCTGGGGGGGTGACCAGGTCGATTACCCTGAACGACGTCACTGCTGCGGATTTGGCTTCAGACAGTATATCATCAAGTCGAACCGAGGCTATTCGGTCGCCAACTCGAAGAAGAAATTTGACTCGATGGAGCCCTTCAAGCCTGACCTGATTATTGCCAACTGTCCGGGATGCACCTACTTCCTCGACCGCTGGCAATACGTCATTTCTGAAATGGAGGGTAAGACCTATGGAGCAGACGGTTACGGGATACCGGTCCTCACATACGAAGAACTTGCGGGTCTGCTGCTCGGTTATGATCCGTGGGATATAGGTTTGCAGACTCACGAGGTGGCAGTCGAACCGTTGCTTGACAAACTGGGGATCAGTTATAACCCCGAAACCAAGTATGACGGGCTCAACGGCAGGAAACTGAAAGTGCCGGAAAACCCCGCATATCTGAAGATATGCTGATCTTCCGGCACCATAAAACTGATCTTAAGCTGGTTGCATTAAAAATCCCCGACTGATTTTGTCAGGTTTCTTCAACTATTCATTTCCCAGCTCATTGAGCCTTTTCTCAATATTTTTCTGCTGGTTACTCAGATAATCGATCTGTGATTTCAGAATCCTGATCTCCTCATCTTTGTTCATGACTGGCATTTCAGCGGGGTATCCCGGAGCAAATCCTTGCCCAGAAAAGCCCCTGCCTCTTCCTGTCATATAGTCCTGACCTCTTCCTGCCATGAAGCCCTGGCCGCGACCCATTCCACGTCCATAACCAGACCGGCCTCCACGGCCCATACCTCTTCCCGGACCCTTTGTGTATCCGGGTGAATCAAATCCATAGCAATAACCAATTGCCCTTCCGGTTCCGGGACCCATTCCCGAAGGTCCGGTGCGATCTCCTAATGGCATAAATTCATATTTTTTAAGTTCAACATATAAATCTTTCAACATTCAAATATAATAAACAAAGTGAACATATGTTCACTTCAGTGATATTATTTTTAAGAAATACCGGAATAATTATCAACATTGTCTTTAGAATGAAAGGATATCTCCTGTCCTGACGGGCCTGGTATCAAAGGTGCTACGGAATCTGGCAAGTGCAGCTCCGGATGTGCAGTGCGAGGGAAGTATATGCGTGACCTTTTTCTTCTTCAGATAATTTATTGTTTCGATAGTCTGCAGGTCATCTTCCTTGAGATGAAAGCCGCCCATTATGCCGTAGATTTTTTTATTTCCGGTAATTGCAGAGGCCTGTTCCATTGTGTTGACAATACCTGCATGACCGCAACCGGTAATAATAAAGAGTCCCTGAGGCATTGTAATTATGAGTGCGCTGTCATCCGAAACAAAATCGGGCGTGCCGTCTTCAAGTACGAAGGAGGTCAATTTTGACTCAAAGGGGGTAATTCTGGGAATCTCCCCGGCAAAAAGAATTGATTCTGAAATCCTATATGGTTCCTTTGAAACTATCAGGTTGAATTTCCCGGCGAGTTCTTCCCTTGAGTTTTTTAATCCGATATAGGAGTGGTCGCTTCTCCGGTAACGCCTGATAAAGCAACCCGGATGACATAACAGGGTGCCGCCCTGAAGATGGCCCAATCCGTTACCGTGATCAAAATGGCCGTGACTGAGAATGATCATATCAATTTTCTTCAGACTGACCCCCATTATTGCAGCATTTTTAATAAAGAGGTCGCTCTGACCGGTATCAAACAGTATCCTACTGCCGTCAGATTCGATCAGGTAGGAGAGACCGTGCTCTGCTGCGGTAAGCTCACCGGCATTGTTTTCTGTCAATACGAATACTTTCATGGATCATGTCAATTGTAAAGGTTGATTCTAACTGATCATGTCAGACATGGGCCGAGTAGTGATGCGGGTCGTATGTCTCACGGTATTTGGAAACGATCTTTTTGAAATCCTCCCAGGTATCACGTTTGAGTGATGGGTCACGTAGCAGTGCTGCGGGGTGATAGACAGGCATTGTCAGTTTACCCTGGCATGTTATCCATTTTCCCCTGTCACGGGTAATTTTATAATCGGCACCTGCCATATACTTCAGTGCAGTGGCTCCGAGCAGGATCATTATACCGGGGTTGATGAGCTCAATCTGGTTGATCAGCCACGGCATGCATACAGCAGCCTCCGCCGGTGTGGGGATCCTGTTGTCTGGCGGCCTGCACTTGACAATGTTACTGATGAAGAGATGTTGCTGACGCGAAAACCCGCATACCTCCAGGATTTTGTCAAGCAATTGCCCTGATTTTCCCACGAAAGGTCTGCCCTGCAAATCCTCATCCCGGCCAGGTGCCTCCCCGATGATCATGATAGGGGCATTGCGGTTGCCCTCTCCGAAGATAACATTGTTACGGGTTTGCGACAGATCACAATGCCTGCAGCTTATAACCTTCTCTTTCAGCAGATCGAAGTCGTTTTCCATTTCCTGGTCGAAGAGAGAAGCCTTCATTTCAAGTACTGGTTTTCATTCTCTCGGTCACCTTTATCAATTCTGACAATATCGTCGGAATTGCACTTGTCGCAGCTCTCCTCGGGTGTGGCTGAGACAATGGTTTCATGGCAGCTGTTGCACCTGTACCAATACTCCCCGGAAATGAATGTTCCTCCCCGTATCAGGATGGCTTTTCCCTCGACGAAGGCTTTGGCCACGTTCTTGCGGGCCTTGTCATAAAGCCTGGTAAAGGTTGGGCGGGAGATGTTCATCTTCTTTGCAGACTCCGCGTGCGTGAGGTTTTCATAGTCGGCAAGGCGCAGCGCTTCGTACTCCTCGATAGACATTACAACCGACTCCAGCTCCCGCATGGGTACACCGAAAGGCTTGTATCCCTCCATCGGCGGCGGCATCTTAATATGTCTGTATCTTCTCCTGTTGGGCATCAGTTAAAAGCAAGAACACTCCGGTTATTTTTACCGAAGAGATATGATCTTACAAATTTAATAACTTGACTGTAAGATTATTTTATTTTTTTTGCTGCCTGTACGACACGGTCAAAATAGATCGCAAATGGCCTGTAAGCAAGGTGCGACCATTTTGAGAAAGGCACCTCAATCATCAGCATGGGAAAGAGCACCATCAGATGAATTACGTAGGTGTAATAAGTAGGGTAGGGCATCCCATTAATTCTGAAGATTTGAACCAGTATTCCCGTAACGGTTGTTAGAAAGAGCAGGACGAGGAAGGTCCAGTCAGTGATATGTGAATGTTTGCTCTTCTCATCCCTTTTTCTGAAACGGGCTACAAAGAACCAGACTACACCGGTCAACAGTCCTGCCGTGGCATAATAGCCAAGCAATCTCTGCGGATGTGTCCAGTGATAGATATTGTCAGTCTGGAACCATCCCAGGAAGAAGACGATCATGATGAACATGACAACGTAGCTGCTCATCAAAAACCAGTGTATTATCCAATAGGAGCTGAAGGTGAACTTTTTGCGGGTGCCCAGTGTGTCGCATTTTGATAACTGCTTTTGGGTGGCGAAATGGAGAACCAGATGATAAAATTCGGTAACGTATAATTTCAACGGGATCTTCAGCCCCTCGTTCTTTCTGACGATCTTCAGGTACATGTTGAAAATGTTTGAGAGCAGGAAGAAGCTGAGCATGCCGGCCATGATCCAGTCACCAATCTCCACCTGTTTCCAGGGTGCGAAAGTATTCAGCTTCACGCCTCCCTGTTCGGTGAGTTCAGTGGTCATTGGACCATGCAGGAAGATAAACAGGACAAGTATAACCAGGGCGAGGAGGGATATTGATCCAAACTCCCATACTTTGGAGGTATATAGCTTTCTTCCGAGTCCTGTCCAGTCATATACAGAGGTTAGGTAGCGTCTGAGTGACATCATCAGCTCTGCCGGTTTGGCATCCTGGGGGCAGTGGGTGCTGCACTGGCCGCAATAATAGCATAGCCAGGGTTTTACTGATGCGCTGATGTCATCTCTGAGTCCCAGCACGCTGAATCTCACCATCTCCCGGGGGAATGAGTTTTGTTCGTCAGAGAGTGAGCATACGGCAGTACAGGTACCGCAGTTATAGCAGGCGTTAAAATCAAATGCGCCGAATTTTTTCAGGTCTTCCCCGAAATGAGTATCTGCTACAGCCATCACGCTTTGATTTTATAGGTATAATATTCGTCCATATCGTCAATTATACCGGTCTGTACGCTGCCGTACTTAACCAGTGTCATCAGGTAGAACAGCAGTTCGTGCGAGGGTAATCCAAGCTTTTGTGAGAGTTGTCTGACAGTCATCTCTTCCTCTTTGAGTGCCTCAAGGATCGATTTTTTTGTCCTGGTGAATTTTTTCAGGTTCTCCTTTACACTTTCCGGTACCTCGCGCTTCTCGCGAAGTAATTTATAGGTTTGTCCCTGTTTTTCTTCCATGGTTATTATTTCTTCCTGGTATGTTGTAGTTACTTTATATCCTCAGCCAGTGCGTTTATCATGGTCTCCATCTCCTGGTCCGAGTATGCAACAAGGTCGATGGCATTGACCGGGCATACCGGCAGGCACATACCGCATCCCTTACACACTGAGTTATTGATGACAGCGATCTCCTTCCCGGCTTCAGAAACATTTTTCACTGCGTCAAACGGGCAGGCTTCCATACATTTCCCGCACCATGTGCAGAGTGTGGCGTCGACCCTGGCTATTATCGGCTCAAGTTCCAGCTCGCCTTTGCTGACATAGGAAAACGATTTTGTTGCGGCAGATAGGGCTGAGCAGACTGACTCGGTGATGTTTTTGGGACCCTGGCAGGCACCGCAGATGGTAATACCGTCTATCACCGTCTCAACAGGCCGGAGCTTCATGTGGATCTCATTGAAGAACTTATCCCTTCCTCTTGGCAGCTTGAACAGTGATCCAACGCTGTTGTCAGATCTGGGTACCATTCCGGTGACAAGTACTACAAGGTCAGCATTGACGCTGATTTCTTTTCTTCCCGTCATGATATCGTTGATCTTAACCGTGGTTTTTCCGTTCTCCCTGATGATTGAGGGCGGGTCATCCTCGTATGACTGCAGGTAGATATCACCCATACTGAGTGATTCGGAGTAGAGGAGCTCCTGCTTGCCGTATGTCCTGATACCCCTTGTAAAGTGATAGTTGGTTATGCCCTTGAATCTCTTCTTTGTCTCAATGGCTGAATGGATCACGGAGGTACAGCAGTAGCGTGAGCAATACCTGTTTTCGCCGGATATATCGCGACTGGCCTCTTCACGGTTTTCTGTCGCCTGGCTCACCGGAGCGTTTGCGCCGGCCTCAACCTGCCTGCTGCCCACGCAATAGATATAGGCAATATTATGTATATCTTTCCCTTTGAATGTCAACTTTCCTTCACACAGATCTATAATGCGCTTGAACTGGGGCAGTGTGACCACATTGTCAAACTGCAGGTATCCGAATTCACCTTCAGAAGGAGTGTACGGGTCAAATCCTGTTGCCATCAGCACTGATCCTACCTTTATTTCAACAGTTGTCTCCTCTTGAGTAAAGTCAACGCTGCCGCATATCTTCTCGCACTCTCCGCACCTGGTGCAGTTCTTTATGTCAATGACCGGGTACTGAGGGTGCTCGCTGGGGAAATTGTGATATATCGCTTTCCTGGTGGTTATTTTGAAGTTAAACTCATCAGGCACCTCAACAGGACATGCGTCAATGGCTTTCTGCAGGTTGCCCTGGTCGCATTTTTCAAGGATATAGCGGGGTGTTATCTTCACCTTAAGGGTGAAATCCCCGATATTGCCGCTGTTTGCTGTCACCTCTGCGCCGGTCAGCAGTCTGATATTGCTTCGTTTTGCAATGTCATCATAGAGACGTGTCACCAGCTCTTTCCCGGTCTGATCAGTTGTAAAAAGCAGATCCCACTGTGCCACGCGTCCACCCACGAAATGTTCTCTTTCGATGAGGGTGACCGGGCAGCCCATATCGGCAAGCTCAATGGCAGCACGCATTCCTGAAATTCCTGCCCCGATAATAGCCACTGCCTTTCTGGAAGGTATGGTAATAGGTTCAAGTGATTGGGCAAGCCTTACTTTTGCTATGGCTGATCTAACAAGGTGTATGGCCTTCTCTGTTGCCCCTGGCTTATTGTCAGAGTGTGCCCATGAGACCTGTTCCCTGATATTGGCATGGACATAGTTGTACTTGTTGAGGCCTGCCCGTTCGGAGACCGCCCTGAATGTTGTGAGATGAAGTTTGGGCGAGCATGAGGCCACGACAATACCGTCAAGCTGGTTTGACCTGATGTCTTCCACCATCTCCTTCTGCGTTGCGTCGCTGCAGGCGAACATGGTTGTGCGGGCGAGAAAAACCCCCTCCTCATGTTCCACTGCAGCTTTAACCTTTTCCACATCCACATAGTCGGATATGTTTCCGCCGCAATGGCATATATATACACCTAATTTCCTGTTCATCACTTTCGGATTATATAACTCATTGCTTCTGATGATGCCGCTCCGGCAGAGAGTATGGAGTCAGGTATATCCATCGGGCCTGATGCCGTGCCGGCCACGAAGACCCCGTCAATGCTTGTTCTTGCGGGGCTGGCGAGAAGATCTGTCTGGCAGACAAAATTAAACGGGTCAAGCCTTAGTTCCCCTCTGTCAAAAAAGGCGGCGTTATCAGGATTGGATACCAACCCCACGGAGAGAATCACCATGTCATGGTTGGCCTCTTTCACCACACTTGCATTTATATCCTCATATCTAAGGATCAGATCACCGTTCTCCTTTTCCGAGATCATACCGATCTTCCCCTTAACGAAATTTACCCCCATGCCCTTGGCCTGGTCGTAAAACTCCTCGAAACCCTTCCCGAATGACCTGATGTTAATATAATATATGGTCACATCGGCCATGGGCAGAGCACCCATAAGAAGCTGCGCCTGCTTAATGGAGTACATGCAGCATATCTGTGAGCAGATAGGATTGCCTACGGTGATGTCGCGGGAGCCTGCGCAGAGCACGTATGCCAGTCTGCAGGGCATCTTGCCGTCTCCCGGACGAAGAACGGTATTGAAGGGGCGGGTAGGGGCAAGCAGCCTCTCCATCTGCATTGATGTGATCACGTTCTTCATTTTCCCGTACCCGAACCGTTCTATCTTCAGCGGGTCAAACAGGTTAAATCCTGTAGCGATGATTACCGTCCGGAGACTCAACTGATATTCAGTCGCTTCCTGGGTAAAGTCTATGCATTTGGTCGGGCATGCTTTCTCGCAGGCACCGCAGAGAGTGCAGTTTTCAATGTCTATGGCAGCCACCCTTGGGCTTGCTATGCTGAAGGGTATGTAAGCGGCCTTGCGCCCGACCATGTCATACTGATACTGGTCCTTTACCACTACCGGGCAGGCCTGTTCACACAGCTGGCATCCGGTGCAGTCTTCTTCCCTGACATAGCGTGGGTGCTTGATGACCATGGCTTCGAAGTCATTCTCACCCCTCTTTACTATCTTTTTTACCTCACTGCCGGTGAGGATGGTGATTGAGGGATGTCTCGATATTTCTGATACCTTGGGTGTTGTGATGCATGCCGAGCAGTCAAGCGTGGGAAAGACCTTGCTCAGGTGGATCATCTTTCCGCCAATTGAGAGATCTTTTTCAACAAGAATCACCTTGAATCCGTTGTTTGCCAGGTTCAATGCTGCCTCGCCGCCCGCGATGCCGCCGCCGATAACCAGTGCATCAAACGAATCTCTGATAAAGTTTTCTGCCATGTTCAGCTCTGTGTGATTTGAAGTAAATACTGGTTGAAACTCTTGATCTGCTTTACGAAGGCTTCGCTGCAGACAGAGCATATTGCCGCCATCCGCAGGCGTGCCGGATCAAGTTTCTTCTCCTTCATCTTTTCGTGGGTCATGCTCACCAGGCGTCCCGTCTTGTCCGTGCAGCTCTCACCGTAGGTGCAGTCACTGCCATCAGCAGCTATGAAGACGCCGTCGAAACCCTTTTCAAAGGCGTGAAGAATCCACACCGGTTTGATGCAGGAGGAGCAGGGAACCGAGATAGTGTATACAGTGGGAGGGTAGTGGAGCTTTAATAATCCCGCCATATCAATGGCGGGATCAGAAATCTTTTCGGTAGAAAATACCAGTATCCTGGCACTTTTGGCACTTATACCGGCCATTTCTAGCTCTTCTTGAGGAAAATCCTGTAGTATCCACTCTCCTCAAGCGTGCCCAGGTATTCATGCCCCTGCTTGGTGCACCACTTGGGTATGTCAACCTTGGTACCCTCGTCGGCGGAGAGCACTTCCATGATCTCGCCAGGCATGATCGTTCCAATGGCCTTTTTTGCTTCAAGCAATGGTCCCGGGCAAGCTGTACCCCTTGCATCTACTATCTTGGACGCCTTAAGTCCCAGTAATTCTTCTGCTGTCATGATCTTTATTTATTTGGTTAGATTATAATTGGTTTCTCTTTCCGGCCGGGAGACCTCCGCTCAGGAGTAAGACTCTGGCCCGGTAATTAAATGAAGAGATTGACGTCAGCCTCTTCGGCTGAGCTCAGGTAAGCACCAATGCCGCAAATATCGTCGGCAAGGTCAATGAAGTCATCAAGTTTCTCAGCGCCCCAGATCTTGCCTGCCAGACCGCAGATATGGATTTTCAGGTCAGTGATCTCCTTTGCCTCGCGGAAAAATTCGACCCAGGTCTTCACCTTCAGACTCTTGAGTGATTCCATAAATTCCGCCTTCAGTGCCGGATTCTCCGCCATCTGGAGCTGGCCCGCATCATCGCCGATATCTTTTCTGAAGGCACGGGCTCCCTGAAGCAGGACATAAATGTCAACCTTCATGTCAAGAGCTGCAGCACCTGAAATAATAATACCAGCAGCTGTAAGTTTGTCAACACTGCCTGTGAAAAGGCCAAGACACATTTTCTTTGATTCCATATTCATTTTTTTACTGTTAATTAATTAACAAATAAAAGGATTGATTATTTACGGAATCCGTTTTGATCTGTGAGTTTGATTGTGTTAATTTGTGATATAAGTCACATTATCAATAATGGAATACCTGTGAGTAACGATTGTAAATTATGCGGTATCAAGTCGAAGGCGGCATCTACCCTTACTGAGGAGGAGATTGACAGGCTATCATTTAACTGTGCAACGGCAAGTTTTGGGAAAGGTGACTCCCTCGTAAAGCAGGGGACATTCTCCACCAATGTCATATATCTGAGGAAGGGACTGGCCAAGATACATATATCAGGACCTTATTACGAACAGATAGTACGTATTGTGAAAGCACCATCATATCTTGCCTTGCCAACCACATTCGGAGACAAGATCAACCAGTATTCCGCAACGGTTATTGAACCTTCGGAGGTCTGTTTCATTGATATGTCAGCTTTCCGGTTTCTGCTGAGCCGTAACCCTGAATTCTCATACGAAATAATGCTGGAGGTATGCAGGAATGAACTTGAGGCTTTCAACAGGTGTGCTAACAGGACACAGAAGCAGATCAGGGGAAAGATTGCCGATGTACTTCTTGAAATGGCCGGGCGGATATACAATTCAGATACATTCAACATGCCTGTCAACCAGGAGGAGATCGGTAACCTGGTGGACGCCTCCCGCGAGACTGTAAGCAGGGTCATGAATGAATTTGCCACAGATGGGATAATTACTCTCTCAGGAAAGAAGATCAGAATACTCAATAAAGCGACACTGTTGATCATAAGCGCCAAAGGCTGAGAGACTAAACTGCCCTGCCCTGAACCAGTTCCATGCCTTTATAAAAAAATATCAGTCTCTTCAACGGCAGATTGCAGCCTGTATGCAGAGCTTGTTAAGAGGTAACTGTTCTCAGGATTGAACAGTGGATGATGTAAATTTCAGGCCCTGGCCTGAGTTGTAAAGCATGCCGGCAAGCATCTCCTTTTCCTTTTCAGTCTTCCTGAGCATGTAATAGAAAATTGTGGCTGTAGACTCACTGAGAGCATTCTCTGAGGCCAATATGTTATAAAGCTTAATCAGGCAATCGTCAAAATGGAGCTGGATTTTAAGGAGATCCTCCATACTCATATTCCCCTCCAGGTTAAGCATCTTAAAGCATTCTGAGATCTGATCCGATAATTTTTCACAGGGAAAATCAAGCCAGCTATTCATCGCTTCAGCAATCTTCCTGTGTCTTTCCAGGTACTCTTCCCTCGAATTTTCATGCTCATACAGGTCATGAATCAGAGATTTCATGCTATTATCTTCAACTCTTTCACAGATATTATTGTATAACTGAGCAACTTGCCTGTGATACGACTGTATCTGTCCTATAATTTCACTTTTTTGTCTGTACATGGTCTCCTTCTTCCTTGAATGGTTTGGCTTAAAGGTCGGAAAATTAAATCGTTACCGGCAAGCTGATTGACACGCCTGCAGCAAGGAAGAGGTTGATATTTGTCAAGTTTTTATTTGAGAATTAACCGCATTAAAATTGTGCATCGCAGTCATTGCTTAAAGATAATGTCATAAGTCCGGTCGGTAAACGTGGAGTGAACCCGCACCGGTCATCCTTTCTGACTGATAACCTTTAGCCGCCCGAGGTCCAGGATTTCAATCCTTTTGCCTTTCAGCTCAATGATTTTCTCACTGTTAAATTCTGAGAGTATCCTTACCACACTTTCCATTGCTATGCCTGACAGTTCAGCCAGATCCTTCCTGGAAATATAATTGAATATATCGTCATTTCTGAACTTTTCCTTGTTCAGGTATAGCAATGTATTTGCAAGTTTTCCGTGCAGCTGCCTGAGTCCGAGATTCAGGCATTTTGTGAGCATGATATTGTAATTTTCACAGTACCAGCTGGAAAGTTCCCGGGAGAATTCACAACACTGTGTTATAAGGTTCTTAATGCTTTGAAGCTCTATCGAGCAGACTTTTGTGTCCTTAAGGGCAGAGGCGGAAAAATAGAATGTATCATCCCCGAAAAGTGATGTCAGTCCTATGAAATCATGAGATGTAAGAAGCTTTATGATTATATTTCTTTCGGGGCCTTCAATATAAACCTTGACAAGACCTTCAGTAACGTACAATATCTCGGTTACGCGCGTGCCCTCCTTAATAATGGTTTCTCCCGGCCTGTAGGTTATGTGGTTTTTCCTTAAGTTGACAAAATCATCAACCTTTTTTATGCGCCGGACAAAACATTGCTCCTTAGCATAACAACTGTTGCAGTCTGTTTTGACAATATAACGGTCCATGTTAACAGGTGCCGGGAAAGATCTCCGGTTCTACGTTGTGAAAATACAATAATTTCTCTAAACCTGACAGCAGGGGGAATTTGTTGATATGCAAAATGGTGCAGCCTTTTTTTGATGCCGGACTCCTGATACGCCTTCATTGCGCTCTGCCATTATATTTCATTTTTTAAGTGTAATTTTGCCGTAAGATAACAGGCACTGTCTGATTTGTAAGATCTGCCTAAATAGCTTAAAATATGAAAAAGGGTTTAAAAATAACCGGTGCAATAATCGGATCACTGCTGGTAATAATAATTGCAGCAGGACTTATCATTCCGGTTATATTCAAGGATAAAATCAGGGATAAGGTCGAAACGCAGATTAACTCCATGGTTAACGCCCGGGTGACATTTTCAGACTATAAGCTAAGTCTCTTCAGGGCGTTCCCCAATGCTTCATTTATTCTGGAAGACCTGAATGTTACAGGAATGGATATATTCGAAGGCGACACCCTTGCAGCAGTAAAATCGTTTTCGCTGGTATTCAACCTCATGAGTCTGTTTGGTGACGGTGGATATGAAATCAAATCCGTTACCGTTGATGAGCTTCTGGTAAACGCCATCGTGCCCGAAGACGGGATGGCCAACTGGGATATCATGAAAGAGTCACAGGAACAGGGTGAGGCAGAAATGGCAGATACATTGAGTGCAGAGCCTATGAAGGTTGCCTTAAATAAATTCAGCATCAGTGACGGACGAATTTATTATACCGACATGCAGTCAGGGATGGCCGCCGCAATCGAAGACCTGGATTTCAATCTGTCCGGGAACATGAACGCATCCCGTACTGATCTTTCAATGGACCTCACTGCCGGAAGCGTGGATTTCCTAATGGATAAGTTTTCTTACCTCACTGACGCCAGGGTGGGATTTAAGGCTGACATCGATGCCCAGACCGATTCCATGAAGTTTACCCTCAGGGATAATAGTCTTAATATAAATGATATTGTACTTAACCTCTCAGGAACTGCAGCAATGCCAGAGGATGACATTGACCTCGACCTGCTCTTCAGTGCGCCGGAAACCTCTTTCAAATCACTGCTTTCACTGGTGCCTGCCTTTTACATGAAGGACTTTGAGGAACTTAAGGCCTCCGGAACTTTCACACTGGAAGGCGCTGTTAAGGGGATATACAGCTCAGCCGACAGCACTCTTCCTGACATTGCCGCAAGTTTTTCTGTCAAGGACGGAGTGATAAGCTATCCAGACCTTCCTGAAAAAATCACCGCCATAAATATTAATGGCATGGTTCAGACTGACGGAAAGGATATGGATAACACCACCGTCGATGTCAGCCGTTTCCACTTCGAACTGGCAGGCAATCCCTTTGATATGACAATGAAACTGGCAACACCGCTGAGTGATCCTTCAGTGGCCGCTGCCGCCAGGGGCAAGATCGATCTCGCAAAACTGCAGCAGGCTGTCCCGCTCGACAGCATCACCATTAACGGACTTATTGACGTTTCTCTTGAGATAGCAGGCCGGATGTCAATGTTGGAGAACAAGATGTATGATCAGTTCAATGCTGCGGGAGACCTTAAGGTATCGGATATGGCCATAACAATGACTGACATGCCTGCACTTAAGATCAGCAATGCCGCATTTGTATTCAATCCTGCTTTTGCAGAGCTGACCGGTATGGCAGCCACGATGGGGGATAAGAGCGATTTTACCCTCTCCGGCAGGCTGGAAAATTATATACCTTACCTCTTCTCTGACGGCATCCTGAAAGGAAACCTGTCACTGAAATCAAAGACGGTAGACCTGAATGAGATCCTCGACATAATTCTGTCAGACACGCTGGATACAGATACGGCCGCGATGGAGGCCATACAGATTCCGGAAAACATCGACTTTACCTTTGATGCCATTGTTGACCAAATGGTCTATGGCAGGCTTGCTGCAAAGGAAGTCACCGGTAATATACTTGTTCATGACGGCGTTGTTACATTAAGCGAGACAGGAATGCAGGCGCTCGGGGGCACTATGCTGATGAATGCATCATATGATACTCGTGATAGTCTTAAGCCGATGATTGATGCCGATATGCTGATAAGCGCCGTCAACATCAGGGAAACATTCAATGCCTTCAACACTGTACGGCAACTAATTCCGGCGGCCGCAGGACTGGGAGGCAATGTTACAGTGAAGATGGATTTCCGGAGCATGCTGAACAGCAGCATGATGCCTCTGTTAAACACGATGTCAGGTAGCGGGGAATTAACCTCGGAGTCGATTCAGATTCTTGAATCCAAAACCTTTGACAGGATAAAGAGTGTATTAAAGATGAATCAGGCCTATACCAACATTATCAAAGATCTCCGGGCAACCTTTATCGTCAATGATGGACGCATTTTTGTCAAGCCTTTTGACACGAAGCTGGGAAAAATAAAAATGAATGTCTCTGGCGACCAGGGAATTGACCGGACTTTAAATTATATAATCAGGACGGAGATACCCAGTGCCGAACTGGGAGAGTCCGCATCTGCCCTGATGGGTGCCTTTTCCACGCAGCTTGCGGCACTGGGTCTGAACCTTACCCCTCCGGAGATAATAAAAATCAACCTTAAGGTGGGCGGCACCTTCACAGACCCCGTCATCACTCCGATATTTGCCGGCGGCGCCGGCAGCCAGGGGGGAGTCAGTCCTGTTACCGCCGTGACCACCGCCGTGACAGAGGAGGTTACGGAGAAGGTCAGCGAAGCTGCCAGGGAGCAGGCCGACAGAATCATCAAGGAGGCTGAGGAGAAGGCTGATATGTTCCGAAAAGAGGCGGAATCATCTGCCGGGGCTATTCGCGAAGAGGCAGAACTCCGTGGTAAAAAGCTTGTGAAGGATGCAGAGCCACGTGGCGCAATTGCGGTAATGGCAGCCCGGAAGGCGGCTGACGCACTTAACAAAGAGGCAGACAAGCAAGCCACCAGGTTGGTTACTGAGGCAAACGCCAAAGCAGACGGGATCATTGCCGAAGCAAAGGCCAGGGCTGATGAGTTGCTGAAATAGCCGGCACCCCAATACCAGTATTCATAAAAGAGGTTTAAAAGCCTCTTTTCCTTTTTGTTACAAAGTTGTCCCAACGTAACATTCCTGTAATATTTATGTCATCATTTCGTAATCGGTTTGTTACAGTGTTGTAACATGTCATGGGGAGTTTTGTACAATAATAAAGTCTACCTTAAATCACAGAACTGGACATCCGGATGGTGCAACTGGGACCCGCAGAATACCGTGTACTAGTCCTTTTGATGGTTTGACGACCCGATTGAAATCAGGGGTGCACCGGAGCACCCCTTTTTTTATACCTGTACCGGACTATTGTAATCTTCGGCAGACCGGTTGATGAACATGATCAGGCCGCAAAAAAAAAGCCACTCTACAGTGGCTCTTTTTTAATTTCTGAAGGTCTAGAAGATCTTCTCCCTGATACGTGCTTTCTTGCCTGTGAGATTCCTCAGGTAGAATATGCGTGCCCTGCGTACCTTACCGTATTTGTTGACCTCAATCTTGTCAATAAAGGGCGATGTGACCGGGAAGATTCTCTCCACACCTATATTTCCGGACATTTTGCGGACCGTAAAGGTAGCAGTCATGCCGTTTCCTCCTGATCTCTGTATGACAACACCGCGATACTGCTGTATCCTCTCCTTATTACCTTCCTTGATCTTATAGTGTACCGTTACAGTGTCACCAGCCCTGAATTTCGGGAAGTCATTGCTTGTGGCGTACTCCTTTTCAACTACTTTCATTAAGTCCATCGCGCAAATAAATTTTATAATCTTTACTCTTTTTAAATCAGGACGCAAAGGTAAAAATATTTTTTAATTATCTGCAAATTAATTATTGCAGAATCAGTAGAGATCAGTGACCTGCGACTGCCGGCATCTTCAGTTTATCCCCGGAATCAAGTACGATTCTCATAAGCCAGTCCTGCGGGTAACCGGGCTGTTTCACCTCAGGAGTGATGTACTTATATCCTTCCGGAAGAGATCTGCTCGTCTTGATATTCCCATCCATATACTTGGTAAACAGATGCTTGTAGAGCTCTCTCCATTCTGTGACGGTATTGTTTCCTGCATTGACGGAGTAGGCAGTAATGAAATCCGTTGCCTTTTTGGCGGATCCTTTGGCAGTGCTTTTAAAGAGTTCGGCAGCTTTGGTGTCTATCTCAGCTGTCTCCATGATATATTTCTGCTCAAGCTCTTTTTGCTTTGCCTGCAGGTCAGGTGTCATGTCGCACGCGCGCGTATAGACAAAATTGGTGACCTCGTTGAAGACCCAGAAGGCAGCATCAGCGCTGTAGGTCATGATGTTTCCGTTGCCAACCGCAAAGGAGGATGGTACTGAAGTTATGCCGCAGTACATAGGGGTATAGACTGTGTAATAAGTGTCGTCAACACCGAACCAGATAATTCCTCCGACCGGGTCGGGGAGCCAGCTGCGCGACTGTGTGACGAACGAGAATCCGGTCTGCTGGGTTGAGATGGCTCTCTCATGCAAGTATGACTGACCGTCAACGGTCCAGCTCATGGGCCTCCATCTGACAGTGCTGAGATACGGGCCTGCGCCAACGTCCTGCTTCATGTCCATGGGAGTATCCTGGTAGTAGTCTCTCATCAGGCCCATCACGTCATCAACGCCAAGTTTCCTGTCGGGCTTGATCCAGAGTGGCATCCTGTTGGTGAGGTCATAACCCATTGCATAATTGAGATAATCTCCCATTGTGCTGTTGACCTTGTTGAATCCTGACCATACGCGTGCATCGCAGAAGCGGGCTCCGCTGAAATCCACGGGAGCATATACATCGCTGAAGCTGAAGTCAGCATCAGCACCATCATACCATCCGAAGCCGCGTGCCACATCCACCAGGTCAGCGGAGTACACGGTCTCAACCTCAGGATTGAATACCTTGTCAAGCTCTGCCGTTGTTATGGAAGTTGTGCCGTTTGCGAGAGGGAAGGTTTGTATCCTTGCCTGGTTGGCATGGCCGGAGATGTAACCGTCAGGTATTCTCCGGGCAACGAATGACAGGCCCTTTTTACCCGGGCCCTTGCCAATCAGTTCCATGATCCAAACCTCGTTGGGGTCGGAAATTGAGAATGATTCACCTGAGCTGCAGTAGCCGTATTTTTCGGTAAGCTGAACCATGTTGTAGATCGCCTCGCGGGCGTTCTTTGACCTCTGGAGGGCAAGGTAGATCAGGCTGCCGTAATCGATGATACCGTCAGGGTTATGGAGCTCGCTACGCCCACCGTAGGTTGTCTCTCCGATAGCCACCTGATGCTGGTTTATGTTTCCCACAACCGAGAAGGTGACCGGGGCCTGTTCAATTGTGCCGAGGAATTTGCCCGTGTCCCATTCGTATACATCAACCATGGTACCGGGTTTGTATTTCATTGCCGGCCAGTAGTACAGCTCACCGTAAAGTACGTGTGAGTCAGCCGAGTAGGTGATCATGGTTGAGCCGTCCTTTGTGGCGCCTTTTGTTACAAGGAAGTTGGTGCATGCCGTACTCTTCTCTGAAACAATGAAAACAGAGAACAACAGGCACACCATCAGTGCGGTGATCCTTTTCATACTTATCGAATTATTTTAAGTTTCTAAATAATAAACAATTATTGCGTTCCGGGCAATCTCTTAGCTGGCGGAACAGGTTCCAAAAATAGCATCTTTAATTAAAAAACAACACCCTTAAGAATCATAATTATTGCCCTGATCCGTTCGGTGTCGGCGCTTTTGATAATGTATTCCGACTGCAGGCGGGGGTCGCCCATGTAGATTCCTTTTCTGCGGAAGGTCATCCGGCTCTCTCTCTGCCGTCGGCCGGAGAGGTGGTATTCCCTGGCGCCTGTTGTGGCGGCCAGCAGGGCAATGTTGTATTCGTCTATGCCTCCTCCGGGCATGATGCCTATCCGTCCCGTGGCCTCTGCCCCAAGGGTTTTGATCAGTGCAGCCCCCTCAATGGCTGATCTTGCCTGGCCGGAGGTGAGTATCCGCGCCGCGCCGGCACTGATGATATCCGTGAGGGCCTGTCTGGGATCGCGGCAAAGGTCAAATGCCCTGTGAAATGTTACGCTCATGGGAGCAGCATATTCTGTCAGCAGGGCAGTGCGGTCAACATCCACCGTCCCATCCCTGTTAAGAATACCCGTCACAATACCGTCAGCCCCGTATTCGCCTGCCATATCAATGTCGCGGCGCATAACGCTGAAATCGTTGTCGCTGTAAAGAAAATCGCCACCCCTGGGCCGTATTAGAACATGCACCTTAATCGCGATATTGCGCCGGACCGATTCAATCAGTCCGGCACTGGGAGTGACTCCGCCTTCGGAAAGGGCAGAACAAAGCTCTATCCTTCCGGCTCCGGCAGCTTCGGCAACAGTGGCAGACTCAACTGAGTCAACGCATATTTCTACCAGAAACGACAAATCTTTTTTTCGAGGCTTTGAAAGTACATAATATTTAGGTATTATTGTGTGATCTAAAACATTAAATCAGACTTACCTAACAAATAAATTTCTATATTATGAAACCTACATTATTGGTACTGGCTGCCGGGATGGGCAGCAGATATGGCGGCAATAAACAGCTTGACCAGGTCGGACCATCGGGAGAGACAATAATTGACTATTCAATTTATGACGCAAAGCGAGCCGGTTTCGGCAAGGTGGTCTTTGTGATAAGGCGTGATATTGAGGAGCAGTTCAAGGAGACTTTTATTAAAAGATTGAAGGATGTCATCGAGATTGACTACGTCTTCCAGGAACTGGGTAATCTTCCGGCTGGTTATAAGGTCCCTGATGGCCGTCAGAAGCCCTGGGGAACGAGTCATGCCATACTGGTAACTGAACCGAAGATACATGAACCGTTCGGTGTCATCAATGCCGATGACTATTATGGTGTTGACTCTTTCAAGGTGCTGTACGACTTCCTGACCAATGACAAGGATGATACCAATTTCTGCATCGTCGGCTACCGTCTTGGCAACACCCTTTCAGACCACGGTCATGTCAACCGGGGCATATGCCAGGTGAGTAACGACGGTTTCCTGCAGCATATGGTTGAGACCCGTGGCATAGAGAAGCGTCCTGACGGCGTATTTGCTCCTGATGCAGAAGGGAAAAACAACCAGTATACCGGTGATGAGATCGTATCAATGAACCTCTTCGGCTTCAAGCCATCTGTATATAAATACCTTAACATTGAGTTCAGTAAGTTCCTGGACGAAAAGATTACTGATCCCAAGGCTGAGCTTGATATCCCGACATCACTTGACAAATTCGTGAAAAAGGGAGAGATAACCATCCAGATCCTCCGGAGCAACAGCCACTGGTTTGGCGTTACCTACCGTGAGGACAAACCGTTTGTGGTTGAGAGCATAAGGAAGATGGTTGATGCGGGTGTATATCCCGAAAAGCTATTCTGAGAACTCTTTTTACCATCTGAATTCACTCTTCAGCACGGAGCTGTTACCGCGGTTATCAGTAACTTTGAGTTCCATCTGGTGAAGGGTGTTTTCTTTTAAATATGGTTTCTCCGGCCTGTAAATAAGCAGGTTGTTCTTAGCATCATATTCTGCCAGGGCCCATTCGCCGTCAATCAGTGTCTCGTAGCTTTTTATGCCTGAGAAATTATCTGTAATGGTAACGGTGAACATCTCTCTTCCTGAAAGATTGGCGCCTCTGGCAAAGGAGGGCTTTATGACCGGTGGCACCGAGTCAATGGTCACAGTATAGTCGCCGAGTTTGTTCACCTCGCCGCTCACATATCCGTATTTGAATTCTCCACCGGAGTAAGATGAGACACCCTTACCGTTCACCTGTGCGAGACACAGTCCGGCTTCCATGCCAGTGATCACGGTGTCAGGCCTGATTGAGATTCTGAACCGGTTATGGACGGCAACAGTCTCGTTATGAACCGAATGTATCGGAGACAGGTATGTGCGGGTATGGTTCCTGAGCTTATAAACAAAGAAGAGGGTGTCATAAAGAGTTCCGGCGGGAAAGTGCAGCCTTATGCCGTCAGCGGAAAAATCGGAGGCCTTACCGTAGGGCAATATCTTGCTGAAGCTGACCGCTGACGGAATAACGGGAGGGGTGGAGACTGACCTGACTTTAAATTCCACCCATGATCTGTTGCCGTGGGAGTCGGTAACCGTTATTTTTACATCATGTTCGCCGTCACCGGTGAATCTCAGAATGCCCCGGCCTGCATGCCTGTCATACATTGAGAGCCTGTTTCCCGGCTGGAGGAAGAGCCTGTGGATATATTCATTGCCGGTTGCCTTAGCAGCATAATCAATATGGCTGTTTATATATCTCGACTCACTGTATGCAAAACGGTCGGCAGTGAAACCGTAAATCTTCAACCCGTCAACAAGCATCTCAATGGAATAGACACCGCACCTGTTTGTACTGTTGTCAAAACTGTCCCAGCATTTAATTCCGATGCCCGTCTCTCCGTACACCAGAGGTATCTCTTCCGATGCCACTCCGTAGGATCCGTTGGAAGGTACTATCCTGAGCGTCCTGCTGCCGAAGCTTCTGTTTACTGAGGAGCTTCGTGAGAGGGGGTATAGTATCACCTTCTCTATCACCGGCCTGACCCTGTCACTTATTCCCAGGTCAAACAGAAGGGGATTCACCGGGTCCTCGCTTGATGACTCCCTCAGTTCAAAGTGCAGGTGCGGGCCTGACGATCCGCCGGTGTTTCCTGACCATGCAATGACCTCACCGCGGGCTACCATGAACTGATCACGCTGTGGAAAAAGAGAGACACTGAAGCTCTTCAACTCATACTGTCGTTTCTTAACATACTCCTCAATGTCCGGACGGAAACCTTTGAGATGTCCGTAAACTGAGGAGTATCCCGAAGAGTGCCTGACATATACTGCCTTACCGAATCCAGTTGGACTGACAGAGATCCTGTAGACATACCCCTCATCAACGGCAAGCACATCCTTGCCCGTCATGCCTCCGGTCCTGTAGTCAAGGCCGGAATGAAAATGGTCACTTCTCAGCTCAGCAAAGCTGGCAGAGAGAGAAGGCGCATCACGGAGAGGAGAGACGAACAGATCCTTATCAGGGATCTGTGAACAAATATTGGCGGATACTGTTAGAACAACAGCAAAAAGTAAGGTTTTACGGTTCATGGCGGCGTCGAATCTGCAAAACTAAAGTTCTGTCCTTAAAGCGCAAACTTAATGCCATCTTTTTTTGAAAAGAGTGAAAGAAATGTTACTTTTGCAATATAGTTGGCAGTCATGAACGCAAAGGGATATGAAGAGTATCTTTTGCTCAGAAGATCAGTGGAAGCCCTGGTTTCAGAGCATGAAAAACTGGTTGAACTGGCAGCTGGTTTGGAAACAGAACTGTCAGAAGTCAAAAGACAGCTGGCAGCTAAAAACGAAGAAGTAAAGGAGCTTCAGGCAAGATACGAAAGAGCTAAGTTCTCGGGTGCAATACTTGGTAGCGGAGAAGACCCTGTTACGGCAAGGAAGAGAGTTAGTGAACTTGTGCGGGAGATAGATAAATGTATTGCTCTTTTAGACAGATAATTATATAGCAATGGATGATAAGCTTTCGATCAGGGTCAATGTGGCCGACAGGTATTATCCGTTGAAGGTGGAAAGTGAAAATGAAGAACGTATCCGCAAAGCGGCACGGCTGATCAACGAAAAGGTGCTGCAATACAAGCAGCGCTATGTTGATAAGGACATACAGGATTTTCTGGCCATGGCTGCCCTGCAATACGTTATCAGGCTCATTGAGATAGAAGATAAGGAGGAAGATTCATCACTGGAGGAAGGGTTGAAGGAGTTGACCGGAATGATCAACCTCTGTCTGTCAAAAAAGCAGGTACGCGTTCTTTAAAATTAGCAGGATATTGCCCGCATTGTTTCTCTATTCATTTTGGAAACTCAACAATTTGTACTTTGGAGTTGGTCTTGGATTACCCAGGACAGGCCTTAGCCCGGTTCGCCGGGATCACGCTCACGCGTGACATTGGAAGTTCGAAGTAAGACGGCCGCTCTAACCATGTAGATATGGGGTTTTTTTAAAAGTTGGAGGAACTCTGCGGGTTTTTTTTAATATATACTTAAAACTTTATGGTAACAGGAATTATATCAACCGGGCTGTGTATCGCCATTGGCGGAGCAGCCCTTATTGCAGGGGCGGTCTTGTCATATTACCTGTGGCAGGTGATGCTCCGCAACAGGAAAAAGAAGATCATCAGCGAGGCTGAGGCCGAGGCTGAGGTGATAAAGAAGGAGAAGATACTCCAGGCTAAGGAACGTTTCCTGCAGCTTAAGGCTGAGCATGAGAAGGTCATCAATGAGCGTAACAACCGGATTAGCCAGGCTGAGAACAGGATCAAGCAGAAGGAACTTGCCCTCTCACAGAGGCTGGAAGAGACTCAGAGAAGGAAAAATGAGGCTGACGCTATTAAGGATAGTCTGACACAGCAGATGGAGATGCTTGACAAGAGATCGGAAGAGCTCTCAAGGATGCACCGCCAGCAGGTTGAACAGCTTGAGACCATCTCCGGCTTGTCTGCTGACGACGCCAAGAACCAGCTGATGGATTCACTCAAGGAGGAGGCCCGTACTGACGCCATGTCTTACATCAATGAGATCATGGATGACGCCAAGATGACTGCCACCAAAGAGGCCAAGCGTGTGGTTGTGATGGCTATCCAGAGGGTTGCAGCAGAGACGGCCATAGAGAACGCCGTTACTGTCTTCCACATCGACTCTGACGAGATTAAGGGTCGAATTATCGGCCGAGAAGGTCGAAACATCAGGGCTCTTGAGGCAGCCACCGGCGTTGAGATCATCGTCGATGATACTCCGGAGGCCATCGTACTGTCAGGGTTTGACCCCGTCAGGCGTGAGATAGCACGGCTTGCCCTTCACCAGCTTGTCACTGACGGGCGGATTCATCCTGCACGTATTGAGGAGATAGTGGAGAAGACCCGCAAGCAGGTTGAGGAAGAGATAGTGGAGATAGGCAAGCGCACGACAATAGACCTGGGCATTCACGGCCTCCATCCCGAACTTATCAGGCTGGTGGGTAAGATGAAGTACCGTTCCTCGTATGGGCAGAACCTCCTCCAGCACTCACGAGAGGTGGCCAATCTCTGCTCCATAATGGCAGCGGAGCTTGGACTTAACCCGAAGCTGGCTAAGAGGGCAGGACTGCTGCATGACATAGGCAAGGTGCCTGATGACGAGCCGGAACTGCCACATGCCGTTCTTGGAATGAAGCTGGCGGAGAAGTACAAGGAAAAACCAGAGGTAATTAATGCCATCGGCTCGCACCATGACGAGACAGAGATGTCGACCCTCATTGCACCCATAGTGCAGGTGTGCGACGCCATCTCTGGCGCACGCCCCGGCGCACGCCGCGAGGTCATCGAATCATACATCAAGAGACTCAATGAGCTTGAGTCCGTCGCACTCTCTTACCCGGGAGTGACAAAGACCTATGCCATCCAGGCCGGAAGAGAGCTGAGAGTGATTGTTGGAGCAGACAAGGTGAGTGACAAGGATACTGAAAGCCTCTCTTTTGAAATTGCACGTAAGATACAGAACGAAATGACATACCCCGGACAGATAAAGATCACTGTCATCAGGGAGACCAGAGCTGTCAATTACGCTAAATGAAAAAGCTGAAAATACTAAACATCGTCGGTGCCAGACCTCAGATAATCAAAGCCTCCGCTATCAGCCGCGCTATAGCCGGGGAGTTTGCCGACGATTTTGATGAGGTGGTTGTACATACCGGTCAGCACTATGACCGTGAGCTCTCTGCCGTCTTCTTCGATGAGCTCGAGATACGGATGCCTGACCATAACCTTCAGGTTGGGTCAGGCAGGCACGGCCGACAGACGGGCATGATCCTCGAACGTCTTGAAGACGTGATCATTAGTGAGAAGCCTGATTGTGTGATCATCTACGGCGATACTAACTCCACGCTCGCCGCAGCCCTGGCGGCTTCCAAGCAGCATTTCCCCGTGGTACATATAGAGGCCGGAATGAGATCATTCAACAAGTCCATGCCTGAGGAGCTTAACCGTATTGTGGCAGACCACGCTTCAACGCTGCTCGTAGCACCTACTAACGCCGCTTTCAAGAACCTGATGGCAGAGGGTTTCCGGCCGGAGAACATCGCACCCTATGACATTAATAACCCGAGAGTCTTCCTCACGGGTGACATTATGTATGACAACAGTCTCTTTTATGCTGACCTGGCTGAAAAGAAGAAGCAGGATTTCCTGTCGGGCCTGGGGCTGACGGAGAATAACTACGTGCTGGTCACCATTCACCGTGACTCCAACACCGATGATCCTGTCAGGCTCACCTCCATCTTCAGCACGCTTAAAGAGCTGGCGGAAAAAAACAGCATGCCGATGGTCATGCCGCTTCATCCCAGGACAATGATCGCCCTGCGTAACCGTGCGCCGGAGCTCTATGCTAGCCTCTCTGACAACCCGTTGATAAGTATTGTTCCACCGGTATCATTCCTTGAAATGATACTTCTTGAGAAGAAGGCCACCATGATAATTACCGACTCCGGCGGGGTGCAGAAAGAGAGTCATTTTTTCTCACGCCCATGTATCGTACTCAGGAGAGAGACGGAGTGGGTGGAGCTGGTCAAGAACGGCACGGTGAAGCTCGCCGACGCTGATCGGGAGAAGATCACTGCGGCGTGGGAGTATTTCATGAATAACAGGGAGACCCTAATTTATCCGGGCTTTTACGGTGACGGCAAAGCTGCCGGAGCAATACTGAAGGAAGTACTGGCAGTCTTCAGGAGCTGAGGGCATCAAGCACCTGCTGCGCCAGTGACATGATAGCAGGATTGTAGTCGGCCAGGAACTCCCCGGTAACTCTGTTCCCTATTACCACACATATAGTGAGGGCCTTATGGTCCATGAGCTTTGCAAGGCCATATATCGCAGAGCTTTCCATTTCATAATTGGTGATCCTCTCACCCCTGAACCGGAATGAGGTGATGTTCTCATTCAGATCGCTGTCAAAGGGCTGCAGCCTCAGGGTGCGGCCCTGCGGGCCATAGAATCCCGGAGATGAGATGGTTATGCCCCGCCGCATGCCGGCGGCAACTTTCTCCATAAGAGTGGCATCTGCATCAACAACGTACGGATAGGCAAGTGTATCAGGCCACTCGAGATGACTAGCCAGGGCATCAGCCAGCATATGGTCAAGGCACCACTCATAACCCTCATAGAAGTGCAGCACACCGTCAAAACCTACCGCCTTTGCCGTGGCAATGAATGACCCGACAGGAAGATCCTCCTGCAGTCCGCCTGCAGTACCCAGCCTTATTAACGAGAGAGACCGCGGCTCCTCCGCCACAATGCCCGTGCCCAGATCAATATTTGCCAGAGCATCCAGCTCGTTGATGACAATGTCTATGTTGTCAGTCCCAATTCCTGACGAGATTATAGTTATCTCCATATCATGATAGCTTCCGGTGACTGTACTGAACTCCCTGTTGCTTTTTCTCACACGCACTTTATCGAGCAGCCCGGCTATCATATCCACCCGGCCCGGATCTCCTACAATTATAATATGGTCAGCTATGTCACCCGGAAGGAGATGCAGATGGAACACGGACCCGTCTTGATTGGTTATCAGTTCTGTTTGTTTCATGATTCTGATGATAAGCTGCAAAAATACAAAAAATGTCATCCGTACGGCACCTTAATTGATCACTCTGAACGCAGTTAATAATTGTCAATCTGAATGGCCTCGATAATTTTGAGGATATACTGTCACAGCCTCAGACAAACAGTATTTCATTAAAAATTTTATACTACCTTGACTTTCAGAATTTCAAAAGGTAAATTTTACATAAATAGCTGTTAAACATAATGATACAGAGGATACAGACTTTATTTCTGCTGGCTGTTGCAGTCCTGTCCGGACTCATGCTCACGGGCGATATCTTATTGATGGATAACGGGGCCGGGACTGTGTTTAATATCAGTTTCCCTGGTCTTGGAGAGAACGGTGCGGGGGTGATCCAGCGGCTCTGGCCCCTGACAGCGATAATGGCGCTGGTACCTCTGCTTGCACTGTCTGCGATATTCCTGTACAAAAAGAGGCCATTGCAGATGAGGATCACAATGTTTGTGCTGTTACTATCGCTGGGCACCTTGATTCTTGGAGCCTTTTACGTCCTAATGTTTGACCGGAAGATTGATGTGACATTAATATGGAAGGTCAAAGCGGTCTTTCCCCTCGTTTCAGCTATACTGGCATGGCTGGCTTACCGTTCCATCATGAAGGACGACCTCAGGGTAAGGTCATATGACCGTCTCAGATGATCTCCAGCCGTTCCTGGTCAGTGATTTTCTCGCAGTAGTGGCATTTCAGGGCTACCGGTTTCTTTGAGACAACCCTGAAACGTGTGGTCACCTTCTCGAAGTTTGTGATGCACTTGGGGTTCATGCACTTGGCAATGGCAGTGATAGTGTCGGGAACTGACACCACCCGCTTCTCAACCACCTCGTAGTCTCTGATGATATTGAGCTTTGCATTTGGCGCCACAAGGGCAATCCTGTTGATATCATCATCCTCGAAAAACTTGCCGGCAATCTTGATGATGGCTTTCTTGCCGTCGGTCTTGCTTTCCAGGTTGGTTCCAAAGGTGATCTGATTCCTGATTCTGTCAAGTCCGAGTATCTTGATAACTTTAAATAGTGTGCTTGCGGGGATATGGTCAATCACTGTCCCTGACTCAATGGCACTTACAAGCAGCTGTTTCGGGTCACTCATATTTTTCATTGCCTCTTATTTTAATCCCAGTAAAGTGCATATGATAGCCTGTCTGGTGAATACGCCGTTGAGTGCCTGTTCGAAATAATAGGCCTTATCATTGGCGTCAACATCGGTATTGATCTCATTAACCCGTGGCAGTGGATGAAGGATCTTCATTCCGGGTTTGGTCTCCGAGAGCATGTGGTCATACAATACGTAGGCATTCTTAACCTTTTCGTACTCCATGGGATCAGAGAACCGTTCACGTTGAACGCGTGTCATGTAAATGATGTCGGCCATATTGATGACTTCATTCAGATCGGCTGTCTCGTAATAATCCAGCCCGAGGTTATTCAGGTACATCTTGTACTCATCCGGCATCATCAGCTCCTCCGGGGCCACGAAGTTAAACGATGTCTTCCATCTTGACATGGCCATCAGAAGCGAATGCACCGTCCGCCCGTACTTGAGGTCGCCCACCATGCATATGTTCAGTTTGTCAAGCGTACCCTGGGTCTTGAGGATGGAATACAAGTCCAGGAGAGTCTGTGTGGGGTGCTGGTTGGCGCCGTCGCCGGCATTAATCACAGGCACCGTTGAGATCTCGCTTGCGTACCTGGCGCTTCCTTCAATGGGGTGTCGCATGACGATCAGATCAGCATAGTTGTTTACTGTTCTGATGGTGTCATTCAGTGTCTCTCCCTTTGTGACGCTGGAGCTGGAAGAATCAGTAAAACCAATCACCTTTCCGCCAAGTTTGTTGACGGCACTCTCAAAACTGAGGCGCGTACGCGTGGAGGGCTCAAAAAAGAGTGTTGCCACGACCTTGCCGTGAAGGATATCACTTATGGGATCCTTCTCAAATTCCGCGGCAAGCTTGAGTATCTTCATGATCTCCTCGGTGGAGAGATCATCTATTGAAACTAAGCTTCTGGTTTTCATTAATTTGCGTTTTTGATAGCTTATGCTTGCCAAAGTTATTACAACTGGCAATGCATTATTAAAGATGTTCAAAAGTATTTAAAAAATAACTTCGTCAGGCCGTGGCGATCCATTTCAGCCTAAGACCTGTTATCTTGCCCAGGCGCCCGGTCAGATGTTCTGACCGTGATGATCTGAAGGAGATATCGAGGCTTACCTCGTCGCCGCTGTAGTTGTGTGCTGACTGACCGCATCCCTCTTCCTTCAATACTTTCATTACGTCATTCATTGAAACATACGGGAATGAGATATGCCAGCTTTCAGTCAGGTGCCGTTCAACGACTGAGCATTTGGCAAGTGCATCAGCAGCTGCCGTGCGATAGGCGTTGATAAGCCCGCTCACTCCGAGAAGCGTGCCGCCGAAATACCTTATGACAACCACCAGTATGTTGGTCAGCTCACGTGAATTTATCTGCGCCAGTATAGGCCTTCCGGCAGTGCCTGAGGGTTCGCCGTCATCATTTATTCGCCATGCCTGCCTGTCTGGGTTCAGTACCCATGCATAGCAGTGATGCCTGGCATCATGATACTCCTTGCGGAGCTCTTCAAGCCTTCCTTTTATTTCCTCCAGCGAGGTTACAGGCACGACTATGGCAATGAACCTGCTGCCACGGTCTTTGAACAGTCCTGTCGCTTCACTGTCAATAGTTTGATATGTGTCTGAAAACATCATTTAAGAACCGAAGCCATATTGATTCAAAAGTTAAACAGGCCCTTCGCACCTTTAAAAATAGTAATTACACCCATTATGATCAGGACCACATAAACGACTGCCGTAAATGTCTTCTGGCTGATTCTCGAAACAAGCCTGTCACCCGCGTATAGTCCGGCAAGCAGGGCCGGGACAGAGCAGAGGGCAAGAAGCAGGATCTCTTTCCTGATGAGTCCGGATATAAGGTAAAATATCAGTGCATAAGTAACTGCGAAGAGAATGAAGATTGAGATGATTGCATTGAATTTATCCCTGGGCGTCTTGATTGAAGAGAGGATGATTGCCACCGGTGGCCCGGTTATCCCCGTGGCACCTGCAAGTAACCCTCCGAGCAGTCCGCTCAGCGTCATGGCGCTCCTGTCTGATCTTATGTGCAGATTCAGTCCGCGGACCAGGGCAGTGACAATCAGGATAATCAGTACGCCCCATCCCAGCTGTATATATGCCGGATTAACGAACCTCAGGACAAGTGTGCCTGCAGCCACCCCTATTCCCGTCCAGAGGGCCATCGTGCCAAGTGGCTGGTCTCTGACTATTGCTCTGGAGTGGCGATAGTAGATGACTGAAAAGATCAAGTTGATCACTGCAATGAATACCGCGGTATCAGTGACCGGCATTATAAACTGGATCAGCGGAACCGCCACAAGCGCCAGGCCGAAACCGGTGAAACCTCTGATTACGGAGGCCACAAATATTATAAGTGACAGAGCGATGATATTGCCTGCAGTCACCATTCTACTCGTCGTATAATGCCAGCTGCCGGAATTCTGTTCTGAAGTTCTCTATTGAGGCATCCCAACGCGAAATCTCATCGTTGAGTGACAGGCCCTTTTCGAGGAGCTCCCGCATGCGGTTGTCGCCTGAAAGAATATCGAAAGGCATGAGCCTGTATTCATACTCATATGGTGGAGAATTGAATGTCAGGGATCCTTCAGGCGAGGTCCTGATTATTGCATCAAGCAGATGCAGGGCTGTGGCTACAGGCCTGAATGTTGAGGCATCAGTGACGTGTATCTGGATACCCCTGCAGTACTGACCCGCAAATTTATGGAATGTGGGTATGAAGTCGTGCATGCGGAAGCTGCAACCGTCAAGCTTTCTCTCCTTAAGTTCCCTGATAAGGGTATGGCCGTTAATGAATGGAGCCCCGGTAAGCTCAAAGGGGATTACAGTTCCCCTGCCCTCAGAAAGATTAAGAGCCTCGGCAAGAACGGTGCCCGGGTACACAAGCGCAGTCTGTGGTGTTGGCATATTAGGAGAGGGGAGAACCCAGGGCAGTCCTGTCTCGTGGAAGAGCGAGTTGCGTCTCCATCCCTCAGCTCTCACAACGTGCATATCGCATGATTGTATATATTTCTCCCTGACCCATAGTGCCATCTCGCCGATTGTCATACGGTGGCACAGAGGTATGCAAGCTCCGCCAACAAAAGTAAAATACTCCTCGCTCAGCACTGGTCCGTCAGCCTGCACCCTGCCAATGGGATTGGGCCGGTCCAGGATCCATACCGGTATCCCTGCCTCTGCACAGGCTTCCATGCAGTGCTTTACGGTCCATATATATGTATACAGTCTTGCCCCCACATCCTGCAGGTCAACAACCAGGGCTTCAAGACCGGCCAGCATCTGCTGTGTCGGCTTCCTGTGCTCGCCGTAAAGGCTGTGCACAGGAATACCCAGGATGGGATCTGTGGTGCTTTCCCACTCTATCATGTTATCCTGTGTCTGGCCGGAAATGCCGTGCTGCGGTCCGAAAAGGGCAGCCAGCCTGCAACCGCTGTCACTGCCGAAGACCTCGGTAATGAACCTGAAATCAGTAGTAATGCTGGAGGAATGGCACAGAAGGCCAATACTCTTTCCGCGAAGCTGTTCTGGCATTCGCAGTGATATAACATCAAGACCCGAACGTACTATCATAGTAAAACAAAAGTAAGGAAAAGTGACGGAGAGACAAGCGTGCAGGTCATACAATGCCATGGAATAATTCAATATATTTGCAACCATAGGTCAACAGCCGTTGTTATAAAAAGAAAAATCTCTAATATGAGAATACTTGCACTAATCCTATTAATCCAGTTTATTTCAGCAGCTCAACTGAAGGCTCAGGAGAGAATTTCAGGTTTTTTACCCTCAACAGATCCAGACAGAATTATACTTAGTATCAAGGGTGATCCGACCACCTCCATGGCTGTCACATGGAGAACCGATACTACTGTTAATGAATCTGTAGCACATCTGGTTCCAAACATGCCAACCATTTTCCTGGCAGACTCATCTGTTATTGTTACAGGCACATTTTCCGATGTGGAAGGAGACGGGGTTGTCGGAAGATTTCATTCGGTCAATTTCACAGGACTGGAACCAGGGATCACCTATGCCTATCGCGTAGGCTCAGGGTCCGCAGCCAGCGAATGGTGCACATTCACCACTGCATCAACAGATCCACAGCCCTTCTCTTTCCTCTATTTCGGAGATTCTCAGGGCAGAAATTCTTTATACTCAAGAGTAATCAGGCAAGCTTACAGATCAACACCAGACGCCAGGCTGATGATCTTTTCCGGTGACCTGGTTGACGGAGGATCCGGTTCAGTATTGCAAGATGATGAATGGGGTGAATGGCACGAAGCCGGTGCTTTTATCCATTCAGAGATACCTATCCTTCCGACACCCGGCAATCATGAGTATTATGATCCTGCTGATAGATCTAAAAGAGACCTGAACAAGTACTGGCGGGCAGGTTTCACCCTTCCCGAGAACGGACCTGAGGGACTCGGAGAGACATCATACACAATTGATTACCAAGGTGTAAGATTTATCATTCTGAATTCAGACGCAATGATGAGGGATGAGGATATAGCCCGCAGGCAAACCCAGTGGGCGGAGGGACTGCTCGGAAACAATCCATGCAAATGGACCGTAATGTTGTTTCATCACCCGGTTTTCTCAACATCTGCGAGGAGGGATAACAAGGTCATCAGGGAATCATTCAAACCCCTCATTGACAAGTATGGTGTTGACCTGGTTCTGACAGGACATGATCACACATATGCAAGAGGAATGATGATGCCTGATGGTGAGGAGAAAAAATACAGGAATGCAGGTGCGGTTTATGTTGTCTCGGTAAGCGGGGCCAAGCAGTACAAGCAGGATGCCGAACCCTGGTGGGAGGTGGGAATGACAAACACCCAGACCTGGCAGGTCATATCTGTTATCGGGAATGAACTGACTTATAAGGCTTTTGATGCTTCTGGAGATCTTGTTGATCAGTTTATCCTGAATAAGGGCAAAAACAATAGTAAGCGGATGCTGATACCTGCCATTACAAAAGAATAAAAACCGTAACCTTAATGAGATTCTCACAAAAAATATTTCTGATTGTCCTTCTGGCTCTGATTGTGGCATCATGTTCTGAGCAGAAGAGGCTTGACATTTATGTGACAACAGACCTTCACGGGATGCTGCTGCCATTTGACAATACAGAGGGCACCGTCACTGACCGCTCACTGGCCAACCTGGCCTCAATAACCGGGGCAGAAGGGAATGATAAAATAATTCTTCTCGACAACGGCGACATCCTTCAGGGTGATCCGCTGGCCTACTATTACAATTTTGTTGACACGACCAGGATACATGCCATAGCGGATATCCTCAACCATCTTGGATATGATGCCGCAACAGCAGGCAACCATGACATTGAGGCAGGGCATCCTGTATATGACAGGGTCAGGCGCGAATATAATTTCCCTGTGCTGGCGGCCAATGCGGTGGATATCAGCACCGGGGAACCCTATTTTGACCCATATACGGTTATCAGAAAGCAGGGAATGAAGGTTATAGTCTTCGGACTGATTACTCCGTCTGTTCCACGGTGGTTGCCTGAATCGCTGTATCACGGAATCAGGTTTGAAAGCATGGTGGAGACGGCAAGAAAATGGATGCCTGTGATGCTAGATGAGGACCCTGACCTGATCATAGGCCTATTTCATTCAGGGATGGGAGATGCGGATGAGACGGGCGATGATGAGAACAGTACCCTGGCTGTGGCGGTCAATGTTCCAGGGTTTGATGTGATATTTTGTGGTCATGACCATCGGCAGGACATGAAGGAGATCAATAACAGCGCAGGAGAAAGGGTATTGCTGCTTGATGGGGGCAGCAGGGCAGAGACACTGATGCATGTCTCCGTCACACCGTCGCAGCAGGATGGCGGAAAGGGAAAACCTGTTCTTGAAGGCAGGCTGATACCAATGAATAGTATCCCGGAATCTTCGACTTTCATTGAAAGATATAAAGGCGTCTCAGACACGATCAAGGCCTACACGTCTGAATTAATAGGGCGCTCTGATGCCACCGCCACGACCCGCGATGCATTTTTCGGACCCTCGGCGTTCGTTGACCTGATCCACCGTATGCAGCTTGACATAAGCGGAGCCCAGGTTTCCCTTGCAGCACCGCTGTCATTTGACCAGAGCATCAACGAAGGGGATTTAAGGATCAGGGATATGTACCGGCTCTACCGGTTTGAGAATTTTCTTTATACAGTTACAATGACAGGAGGTGAGATTGACAGGCACCTGGAGCATTCGGCCGGACTATGGTTCGAGACAATGGACGACAGCAAGGATTATATGCTTCGGTACAGGCTTGACGACAGCGGGAAGCCGGTGATTGTCAACGGAACAGCAAGGCTGCGCAATCCGTCATACAATTTCGAGTCAGCCATGGGTATCCGCTATACGGTTGACGTAAGTAAACCCCAGGGAGCCAGGGTCAATATCACCGCACTGAGTGACGGAACCCCATTCAGCCACAGTTCGAATTACACAGTTGCCGTAAACTCATATCGGGCCAACGGTGGCGGCGGGCACTTCCCGGCTGCCGGAATAGCAGGAAAAGAACTGGACCGCAGAATCATAAAGGCCACAGAGAGAGACCTGAGACACTATATGACAGAATATATCCGTGATAAAGGAACCATCAGCCCCCGGGCGCAGGCTGAATGGAGCATAATACCCGCTGTATGGGCGGAAGCAGCAGAGAAGCGGGAGATGATACTTCTGTTTGGTGACAACTGATATTTTGAAATTATATGAAGACATATTTCATAATTACAATACAGGCTCCTGTCTCTCGGGAAAAAATAACATGAAAAACAGTTCCCGGAATAATGACGGTCAAATGCTACCCATAGTTGAGGAGTTTTACTCGATCCAGGGAGAGGGATGCAATACGGGAAAAGCAGCCTACTTCATCAGGATTGGCGGATGCGACATTTGCTGCAGCTGGTGTGACACAAAATATTCGTGGAATGCTGATTTGCACCCCCTGGTTGACATTGGTGCAATGGCTGACCGTGTCACCACTGCCGGGGCAGACTCTGTTGTAGTAACGGGGGGTGAACCGCTGATGTGGAACCTTGAACCGTTGAGTGACCTGCTGCACGAAAAAGGAATAAAAACTTATCTCGAAACCTCCGGGGCTTACCCCCTTAGCGGCAAATGGGACTGGATAACACTGTCGCCCAAGAAGGGAACCCCTCCTGTGCCGGAGATATGGGCCCTGGCTGATGAGCTGAAGGTGGTAATACACGATGGCACCGATTTTGATGCAGCAGAGAGGTACAGCACCATGGTCAGCCCAGACTGCAGGCTTCTCCTGCAGCCGGAATGGAGCCGTTACAGTGAGATGATAGCAGAAATAACCGAATATGTCAAACGGAACACCAGGTGGATGGTCTCCCTTCAGGCTCATAAATTCATGCACATACCCTGAATGAGCATCCGAACCCTGATAACTTTGCTGCTGCTGGTGATGATGAGCCAGTGCACCCTTACCGGCCAGGGATACCATACCAGGTCAAACAGGGCGCTTAAGTATTATGACCAGGGGAAGAGGGATTACGATCTCCTCTATTATGACCGCGCAGAGACTGGCCTGCTGATGGCGGTGAAAGAGGATGAAGCATTCTATGAGGCCCATCTTCTTCTGGGGCAGCTCTACTCTGACACGGGTGACTGGGAGAAGGCGGTGACCCATTACCAGAAGGCTGTGTCACTTGACACACTCTTTTTTGTGCCGGCGCTATATGGCCTTGGAAGAGCAGAGTTGCGTACCGGCAGGTATCCCGAAGCTAAATCGCACCTTGAGGCCTATCTCAGCCAGACAAAGATAAATGCCAGGCTGCGAACGGAAGCTGAGAAGATGTTAGCAAGCTGCCGGTTTGCACTCTCCTTTCCGGGCACACTCTTCGGGTCCGAACCGGTCAGTGCCGGCGACTCCGTAAATACCCAGCTTGATGAGTACTGGCCCTCAGTGACAGGAGACGGTCAGCAACTCATCTTTACCCGTGAAGTTAAGAGAGCCTCAGGTTATGGCCGTGACAGGCAGGAGGACTTCTACATCAGCCGCTGGGTTGGTGAGGGCTACTGGGGGACGGCGCGCAATGCCGGGGCACCTTTGAATACTGCCGGAAACGAGGGTGCACAGTCTATCGCATCCGACGGACGGTCAATGTACTTTACTGCATGTGACCGCAATGACGGCTACGGACGGTGCGATATCTACTACTCTGTCTATGACGCTATAAGATGGTCACCCGGAGTAAATGCCGGTGCACCGGTGAACTCCACCTACTGGGAATCGCAGCCATCAATCAGCCCCAATGGCAAGATGCTGTTCTTTGTCAGCAACAGGCCTGGCGGGATGGGAGGGATGGACATTTGGTATTCTGTCCGCGGAAGTGACGGCAAATGGGGCAAACCTGTCAATCCCGGAAAGACGGTCAATACCGCCGGGGATGAATTCTCACCCTTTATCTACTTTAACAGCAGAACACTCTACTTTTCATCAAACGGAAGAGAGACATTCGGCGGTCATGACATCTACACCGCCACCATGAACCGCGACTCAACATGGACAGCGCCTGTGAACATGGGCCCGTCAGTCAACACACCTGCGGATGAAACGGGACTGGTGATAGAATCATCCGGCAAAAGAGCTTTCTTCTCATCCTCGCGCGATAAGAGCAAGGGGAAGGACATTTATTATATCGATCTGCCTGCTGATGTTCAGCCTGAGCCGGTCTCCTACTTCAGGGGCACAGTCATAGACAAGGCAACAGGGGCACCGATAACTGCCAGGTATGAACTGACTGACCTTACCAACCGCGCAGGAGTCGTAGCCTCAGTGACTGACAGCAGGGGAGGATTCTTTGTCTGCCTGCCACGGGGCTACAGTTACGGATTGAATGTGACCGCCGACGGCTATATGATATTCTCCGAGAATTTCGACTTTGAAGAGGGATATTCATCGTCAGAACCATACCGGAAAACCATCGCCCTGAACAGGGTCAGAAAAGGAGAATTCATGCGAATGTACAATGTCTTCTATGACACTGACTCATGGGAGCTGCTGGAGGCATCGATGCCGGAGCTTGAAAAACTGCATGAGTTCCTGAAAATCAATAATACGGTTGTGGTTGAGATAGGGGGACATACCGATTCAGACGGCAGTGATGAGCATAACCAGGTGCTTTCAGAAAAACGCGCCGGGTCAGTCAGGGAGTACCTTATCAGGAGAGGCATAAGCGCTGATCGCCTCTTTGCACATGGGTACGGAGAGACTTCTCCCATGGCTGACAATATCACCCCGGCCGGTAAAAGACTTAACCGCCGCACCGAGATTACAATACTTTCGGAGGGGACTGTTAATAAGGCAGTAGGCAGTAGTTGAATTTTTGATTGTCAATTGTCGATTGTCGATTGTCGATTTATTCGACATTCGCAAATCGCAAATCACAAATCCTTTCGATTGTCGGTATAATTAAATACCAAAATCGCAAATCGCAAATTAAGAGTGTTCAAAATATATAGTGTTCTTTGACATTTTGTAAAAA